>VFQU01000109.1_pt1 | contig 109241 bp, 102 predicted proteins | sample 3512311 | NCBI WGS metagenome assembly VFQU01 (sample SAMN10412377, study PRJNA504923) | tailings metagenome | isolation source: Relicate 3 Philex TSF3 active mining site | place: Philippines: Tuba, Benguet | collected 2017-08-29
GCTATCTTGAATTTTGAGCTGGCTCTTCACTCTCCCAGGTTTATGCAAGAGGTCTCATGACTAGTGAATTGGAGGGGGGATCAATTCAGAGGGGGTAATTCCGACAAAATTGTAAAGCGGATATGATTCAGTGCTAAATCGCCAATTCGGATACCTTGCTCTCGATAGTTCGTCCGCTCGAAGGGAATGCCTTTACTCATTTCAATGTGATACCAGGGTAAACCCATAAAATAACGGGTCGGATAGGGGCCCCGCTCCACTACATCATCTGGGTTGGACTCCATGGGTAGCCAGCCAAAGCCAGGGACATAAAACTCCAGCCAAACATGGTTATAGGTGGCGGTTAAGGGAATCCCAATTTGCTCCGGGAAGGGTGGACATTTGTAGCGACCGACAGTCCGGCAAGGAATCCCATTAGAGCGGGCCAAGGCTAACAACACGCCTACATATTCACCACAGGAGCCGATCCCCCGTTCTAAAACCAGATCCGGCGTATCAATTTGGGGAGTCAGGGCGTAGGACAGCCGATCATAAACATAGTTACGAATCTTCAGCATTTTGCGCAGGATATTGGTCTCAGTCCCAATCGCTTCTCGAGCTGCGGCCTGGACGATGGGATGCTCCATCGCGAGTTCATCATTATCAACAAGGTATTTCTCAAAGCCACCCGGCAGAGACTCATCCTCATCAATATCATCAGGTGTGAGAGCATACTTAATCCCGCGCACCTCCACCCAGGCCCGCCAACCGAATAAGCGCGCTTCTGGATAACGTAATTCCGGAAAATTAAAGACCGCCACCTGTTGCTCTCCCTGTTCTCCTGAAACCTCTAACCGGAACGGCGTGCCAATGGGTTCAGCTTTGACCAGTTTTTGCCGCAAAGTATTCGCCGGTAAAGCAATCCGCCACTCTAAGTTATCTAAAGGGTTCTCATCTAGGGGAGAAATTTCCTCCATGTAACAAACTTCGAGGAGATAGCCATTAGAAAGGGTAAAGTGCTGGGCTGAATTAGGCTGAAAAACGAGGGGATGAATATGAGTGTAGTCCCGATAATCCAGTTCTAGCGGTGTCTCTAGATTGTTGGGGTTGTCTCGCAAATAGGGTTCTTGCCCTGCATAGGTCAGCCAAATTTGCCCCTGAGGATCAACAGTGATGGCCGTCGGGTCGGTAAAGGGAGTCAAGGCGGCAGATTGAATTTCACCAGAATCCAGCGCCAATTGATAGACGGTTTGCTCGAGGCGATCCGCAACCCAAAGACTGCCTTGGGCCAAGCAGAGATTTTCCGTCCCAATCCCAGGTTGGGGAATCTTCCGCATTAAGCTTCGATCATTCAAGGCAAAGTGATGAATGTAGCCAGATTTTTGACAGGTGACATAAACTCCAGACTGATTAACCGCCACCCCATGGACGGGATAGGGGAGTTCGATAAAAAATTGCGGGGTAAAGTCGGGAAGCTGACAAAAATAGACGGATTCATCTCGGCAAAACCATAGGGTATCCTGCCACAGACAAAGGCCTTCGGCTTCGATAAATGTATCGGTAGTATAGGGATTGAGAATTTCGGCATGATCATTGGCGGGATTAATCAGGAGCAAATAGCCGCGAATGGTATCCAGAGCCAGTAGGTTAGAGCCATAGGTTGCCGTTGGGTAGGGGAGCCGGGGAAGTTGTCGCAACCAAGGAGTTTGCTCATCAACCCAGGCCAGACCGAAAAGTTGATAACTCCCCAGGGGACGCACAATCCGCCAGACCAGAGATTCCGTAACTTCGGATACGAACTCTGCCTCAATAATTTCAGTCACAATTCATCCTCTGGCAGATCAGTCGTGAAAACTTAGGTTATGGCTCATTTCTAATTGCAGATACCTTAACCTGTTCAAGATAACTTTTCAACTAAAACTTTGACTGAATTAGCCCAAGGATAGCTGAACGGACGAATGTTCTCTCAGAGTTAGTATCTCGAGCATCAAAGAGACATTCACAAGCAAGACAGTAAAATTGAGCTATCTCAATGACTTCAAAACTAAAAACTCAATTTTTTTAGCGAAACATACTGCTGACTGAGCTATCTTCGTGAATCCGCCAAATGGTTTCGCCCACAATGCTGGCTACGGATAAGACTCGGAGTTGGTCAAAGTAACTGGACTCTGGCACAGGAATCGTGTTCGTGACAATCACTTCTTCAAAAACCCCACTGGAGAGGCGTTCAATGGCAGGCGGTGAAAAAATCGCATGGGTGGCACAGGCATAAACGGCTTTGGCCCCAACTTTGCGAAGTAGCCGTGCTCCCTCAACAATCGTACCCGCCGTATCAATCATGTCATCCACTAAGACTGCCGTTTTACCAGCCACATCCCCAACCACATTCATCACTTCAGCTACGTTATGGGCCTGGCGGCGTTTATCAATGATCGCGAGGGGGGCATCATCCAACTTGTTGGCAAAGGCGCGGGCGCGAGCAACTCCCCCGACATCCGGCGAAACCACGACTAAATCGGAAAAGTTCTTGCTGCGGAGATAGTTCAATAGGATCGGGGAGCCATAGACATGATCCACGGGAATATCAAAATAGCCTTGAATTTGGGCCGAATGTAGATCCATGGCTAAGACACGACTGGCCCCGGCCTGGGTAATCAAGTTCGCGACTAACTTGGCTGTAATGGACTCGCGGCCCGCAGTTTTCCGATCCGCCCGGGCATAGCCATAGTAGGGAATCACTGCCGTGACTTGCCGCGCCGAAGCCCGCCGACAGGCATCAATCATAATCAGCAATTCCATCAAGTGATCATTAACGGGCTGGCAGGTGGGTTGAATTAAATAGACATCACAGCCGCGAATGGATTCTTGGATTTGGATGTAAAGCTCACCATCGGCAAACCGCTTCCGCACCATCGGGCCAAGATCAATTCCAAGGTAGTGGGCAATCTCTTGAGCAAGGGGAGGATTCGCAGAACCGGAAAAAAGCTTGAGGCGACTGTGGTCGGTTAAATAGGTGGCTGGGGCCGGCGAGGGCAGAGAAAGGGTTGCTGCGCGTATCACCTCAAATCCTCAAGATAGTGCCTTATCAGCTATCCTAGCATCCTCTTTTCGGCCTGGGAATAGCATGATTGAGCAGGGCCTGGAGCACTAAAACCGAGGCTGGCCAGGAGCTTGATTCACCCACTTTTAGCCAAACTCGCAGGCTCCTTTAAAAATCTATCAAAGACATTACCTTTAGGCATCCTGATCGTTGAGGATATGAAGCCGTTATCCCATCCCTTGGCCTGGGTTAAATATAGTTATTTCTGCTAAAAGTGAGACACGCAACCCGACCACCTGTAAAGGTTTCCAGGATTTTTGTGTTTCATGCCTCAGCGAAATGACCATATCACTCAATTTCTTGAAAAACTGACCAGTCATCAGCTTACGCGCTGGAGGAAGGATTTCCAATTGATATTTATTTTTGTTATAATTAAATGCATCTAGACTTTATTGATCTTCACTAGACGCTAATTAGAGTGTGAAACTTCCTTTTTCCTCCTCCTTGGCTGGACTACAAGCTAATGTGTTCGCGGATATGGACCAGGCCAAGGCCCTAGCTCGCCAAGCGGGTCGAGAGATCATTGATTTATCCTTAGGTTCCTCAGATTTACCCGTTGATCCCTTAATTATCCAGGCCATTAAACAAGCTCTCGATGACCCCAGTACCCACGGCTATTTACTGTTTCATGGCACCCAAGCCTTTCGGGAGGCGGCCGCGGCCTGGTATGAACAGAAATTTGGCATTAGCGTCAATCCAGCGACTGAAGTCTTACCTTTAATTGGCTCCCAAGAAGGCACGGCCCATCTCCCCCTAGCAATCATGAACCCTGGAGATTATGCCCTATTGCTAGATCCGGGTTATCCATCCCATGCGGGCGGGGTGCATCTGGCCGGGGGGCAAATTTATCCTTTGGCATTAAGAGCAGAAAACAATTTTTTACCTAACCTGACCCAAATTCCCCCTGACATTCTGGCCCAGGCCAAGTTGTTAGTTCTCAGCTATCCCCACAATCCCACAACCGCAGTCGCATCCCTGAGCTTTTTTCAAACGGCTGTAGAGTTTTGCCAGGCCCACAATATTGTTTTAGTTCATGATTTTCCCTATGTGGATTTGGTGTTTACGGAGACTCCGCCAGCCTCTATCTTCCAGGCCGATCCCAATAAATCCATCAGCATTGAGTTTTTTTCACTGTCTAAATCTTTTAATATGGGCGGGTTGCGCTTGGGGTTTGCCATTGGGAATAGCCTTCTAATTAAAGCCTTGCGTCAAGTTAAATCCGTGATCGACTTCAATCAATATCAGGGCATTTTGCAGGGGGGCATTGTCGCCTTAACCCAAGGAGACGCGATTACCCAAAAAACCCTAGAGGTGTTTCGAGAACGGCGGGATGCCTTTGTCCAAACCTTGAATCAATTGGGCTGGTCTGTCCCGTTACCTGAGGCAACTATGTATGTCTGGGCTAAATTACCCGAACCCTGGCAACAGGACTCGATTGGGTTCTGTCAAAAACTGGTGCAAGAAACAGGGGTGGCCGCATCACCAGGAGCCGGGTTTGGCGCTGCTGGGGAGGGCTATGTCCGTTTTGCCTTAGTCCGAGATTCGCAAGTTTTAACCCAGGCCGCTGAACGAGTTATGCAGTTTTGCCAATCATGGACTGCCTCAAGCTGATGCCATAGCCCTGTCCCGTGTGGTATCCAACGTAATTGTTTCTAAAACACATTCAGCCCAATCATTGTGAATCTACAAGCCTTCTCACTAGCCACCGTTCATCTGGTTGAAATCTTTTCTGCCATTCAAGGGGAAGGGTTAAATGTCGGCACACGACAACTCTTTATTCGCTTTGCAGGCTGCGATCTCCGCTGTACCTATTGCGACAGTGCTCATACCTGGCAGGCAAAAGCCCAGGCCCGGATTGAACAAACCCCAGGGGCACGAGATTTTCAGCAGGTGACTAATCCGATCTCAGAGACACAACTCCTGGCCTGGGTGCGGCAACTAGATCAACCCCGTCTCCATGACAGCATTAGTTTGACCGGCGGCGAGCCTCTTTTAGCCGTGGAATTTTTAGTTCATTTCTTACCCACCCTCAAACAACAAACCCAACTACCTCTATATTTAGAAACCGCTGGTCATCATCCCCAGGCCCTGCACCGAGTTTTGCCCTACCTAGATAGCATTGGCATGGATATCAAACTCCCCAGTGTCAGTGGCGAGGCCCATTGGGTGGCTCATCAGGCATTTCTCCAACTCTGTCAAGACGCAGGTAAAGAGGTATTTTGCAAAGTCATTATTTCTGCAAATACAACCCAGGACGATTTAACCCAGGCCGGTGAATTAGTAGCTAGAATCAATCCGGCGATTCCCCTGATCTTGCAACCGATTACGCCATTGGGAACGGGCCGCCTGACACCCCTACCCACCCCCGCCCAAGTCTTGGCCTGGCAGACCTATCTCAAAACCTTCCTTCAAGAAGTGCGGGTCATTCCCCAAACCCACAAGTTCCTCAATCAGCTTTAAGGCTGTTCTGGAACACTCACCCGGCCTGGGACAATTAGTTTCTTTTAATGAGGGGTGGGATATAGTCATTTCTGCCCAAAATGGGACATTCAAAACCACTGTCCATAGGGGTTTCAAGTCTTTTGGTGTTTCATTCCTAAGCGAAATGACTAGAAACCTCAACCCTGAACTTTTAGGGATTGGGGCTGGGTGTGGGAGTAGCACCATTAGGTGGATTAGGTGGGTTCACCCCGTTCCCTTCAACCCTTTGGGCAGCTTTTGCGACTAAGCTTTCATTGGCCTGCATCAAGGCTTCAATCTGGTTAATATCCAAATTCAAAACAGGCTCAGGATAGGCTTCAATAAAGTCAATCAAATTAAACCCTTGGGGATTGGCAGCGCTTTTCAGAATTGCCGTTTCTAAGTCACTTACCCCTTGAGGCCCAGGCCGGAGAGTAGCTGAGGCTAAACTATTCAGCACTTGAACGCCATTTTCGGACTTAGCCCGCTGCTCTAGATCGGCGACATCCACGGGGTAATTAGCTTGCAAGGCAGTGCGTAACTTTGCCTGGGTTTCCGGGGGCATCAGGCTGAGAATCGATTGCAAGGCAGTAGGAGCAGTTCCCGTCTGGGCAAAGGTGCGTAAATCGGCGGTAGAAATGGGAATCCCGGAGCTGGCACTGCTACCAATGACCAAATTCAGTTGATCTGCGGCCCGACCCATGCTGGTCAATACACTGCCCCAGGCCAAGGTTGCCACAATTGCCAGATGAACTAACCGCATAAAACCTCACAATGTTTAGGGTCTTACCTATTCTATACACTGCCTCTGAGCGTCCACGAACCCTGATCTCAGGGATGCAGGAGACCTCAATTTGTCTCTAATCCGCTGTCTCTAATTCGGACGCAATGGGATTTACCGGAGTTCCGCCTCAGCCGCCTGGCCTGGATTTCCTCAGAAATGGCCCAAGATAGGTCGGTTAGCTTAGAATACATCTAGGATTATGTAAAATTTCGTAAACAATCTTGCGGCATCCCCGTCCATGACTTCGGTAACTTCACTTTTTTCACCCGTTGAGGCCGATCTCAGGCTGTTGACCGAAAACTTAAGAAATTTGATTGGGGCCCAACATCCTGTTCTCCATGCAGCAGCGGAACATCTTTTTTCGACCACAGGCAAGCGGATTCGCCCGGCAATTGTTCTCTTGATTTCCCGCGCCACCTTAGCCCAGGCCGACTTAACCCCGCGTCATCGCCGTCTGGCCGAAATTACGGAAATGATTCACACCGCCAGTTTGTTTCACGATGATGTGGTGGATCAATCCCAGTTACGGCGGGGTATGCCCACGGTTCACAGCCTCTTTGGTAATCGCGTCGCTATCCAGGCCGGTGATTTTCTCTTTGCCCAGGCCTCGTGGTATTTAGCTGATTTAGATAATCTAACAGTGGTCAAGCTCCTTTCCGAAGTGATTAAAGACTTTGCGGAGGGCGAAATCCAACAGGGGTTTAATCGCTACGATACGAGCCTTGGCCTGGATGCCTACCTGGACAAAACCTATTACAAAACCGCCTCTTTGATTGCAAACAGTGCTAAAGCGGCCGGGGTTCTCAGTGGTGTACCGCCCCATCTTGTCCAAGCCCTCTATCACTACGGACGGAATTTGGGTCTAGCTTTTCAAATTGTGGATGATATCCTGGACTTCACCCGTTCAACCGATGATTTGGGGAAACCGGCCGGTTCAGATCTGCGCGATGGGAATCTAACTGCGCCTGTACTCTATGCGCTCCAGGAAAAACCCTACTTAGAAGTTTTAATTGAGCGAGAGTTTAGTGAAGCCGGGGACATTGAAACCGCCCTGGAGTTGGTCAAAGCAAGTTCTGGGATTGAGCGGGCGCGGGAACTAGCCACAGGATTTGCCCATGCAGCCATCCCCTGTCTGGATGATTTGGCCACCTCTGATGCCCGCCAGGCCCTGGTCAACTTAACGGATTATGTCTTAGAGCGACTCTATTAATTAATCCCTGCCGCGGTGATGCATTCCTGCCAACGTTCCAGGGGATAGATTATATTCCTGCAAATCTTAAAAAAATATTTCTTTTTCCCCTAAATTCTCATTTTCGCCCCTGATGTCTTGGTTTTAACGGGCAAGCCGCCGGTAGGGATATGCCACAATGTTAGCGGTCGTGCTTATTTTTGACGACATTCCAAGAATAATCATTAGGTTGCTGGCATGGAACCGCTTTACGAATACGCCTGGTTGATTCCGGTTTTGCCTCTAGTCGGGGCGATGCTCGTGGGGATCGGGCTGATTTCCTTTAATCAAACTGTTAACAAACTCCGCCAAATCAATGCCGCGGTGATCATTGCCCTTTTGGGGGTAGCGATGGCCCACTCCATGGCAATCTTTGTCAGTCAACTCCAGGGCCATGCCCCCTACGAACATTTAATTGACTGGGCGGCGGCCGGGAATTTTCACCTTGCGATGGGCTACACCATTGATCACTTAACAGCCTTAATGCTGGTGGTGGTAACGACCGTGGCCCTGCTGGTGATGATCTACACCGATGGCTACATGGCCCATGATCCGGGGTATGTCCGGTTTTATGCCTACCTGAGTTTGTTTAGCTCCTCCATGCTCGGCCTGGTGATTAGCCCCAACTTGATCCAGATTTATATCTTCTGGGAACTGGTGGGGATGTGTTCCTACCTGTTGGTGGGTTTCTGGTATGACCGCAAAAGTGCCGCCGATGCCGCCCAAAAAGCCTTTGTTACCAACCGCGTTGGGGATTTTGGCCTGCTCTTGGGGATTCTCGGCCTGTTCTGGGCCACGGGTAGCTTTGACTTCGGCGTGATTGGCGAGCGGTTGCAGGAATTGACTAGTTCCGGGGTTTTGAATCCAGCCGTAGCCGCATTGTTGGCAATTCTAGTGTTCCTCGGGCCGGTGGCCAAGTCAGCCCAATTTCCGCTCCATGTTTGGCTCCCGGATGCGATGGAAGGGCCCACCCCAATTTCGGCGTTGATCCATGCGGCAACGATGGTGGCGGCGGGGGTGTTTTTGATTGCCCGGATGTTCCCGGTGTTTGAGGAAATTCCCTCAGTAATGACGCTGATTTCCTGGACGGGGGCCTTTACGGCCTTCCTAGGTGCTTCCATTGCCCTAACTCAGAACGATATTAAGAAGGGCCTGGCCTACTCCACCATTTCCCAACTCGGCTATATGGTCATGGGCATGGGTGTGGGGGCTTATACGGCGGGCCTGTTTCACTTGATGACCCACGCCTATTTCAAAGCGATGTTGTTCCTGGGGTCTGGCTCGGTGATTCATGGCATGGAAGCCGCTGTCGGTCATGATCCAGCTCTGGCCCAAGATATGCGGGTGATGGGGGGCTTACGGAAATATATGCCGCTTACCTCCGCCACGTTTTTAATTGGCTGCTTAGCGATTTCCGGGATTCCGCCTTTTGCGGGGTTTTGGTCAAAGGATGAAATTCTCGGCGCGGTGTTTGCGGCCAATCCGGCCATGTGGGTCTTGACCTGGCTGACAGCGGGCGTAACGGCGTTTTATATGTTTCGGATGTATTTCATGACCTTCGAGGGCGAGTTTCGCGGGATTGCCTTCGGGCCAGGAGCGATGGATCCAAAAGAACTGGATCATGATTCTGCTCATGGTCATGGTGGCGGTAAACCCCATGAATCTCCGTGGACGATGACGTTGCCGTTGGTGATGCTGGCGATTCCTTCGATTGTCGTGGGCCTGGTGGGAACTCCGTTTCATAACTACTTTGAAGGCTTTATCCATGCCCCTGGGGAAGTGATTGAATCCTTGGTAACTGAGGATTTAACCGAGTTTTATGTCTTGGGTGGGGCTTCAGTTGGGATTGCGCTGATTGGGATCACTCTGGCTTCGTTGATGTATCTCCAAGGGAAGATTAGCCCGGCGGCAATTGCTGAGAAAATTAAGCCTCTTTACGAGTTTTCCCTGAATAAGTGGTATTTTGATGAGCTTTATGATGCTGTCTTTGTCCAAGGGGTGAGACGGATTGCGCGCCAAGTCTTAGAGGTGGATTACAACGTTGTTGATGGCGTGGTTAACTTAACTGGCTTTGTGACGATGATTACCGGCGAGGGCTTGAAATATTTTGAAAATGGGCGGGCCCAATTTTACGCCTTGATTATTTTCCTAGCGGTGATTGGCTTCGTTGTCTTCTCATTCCCGTTTTGAGGAATTGTTAAATTTTTCTGCAACCCCCTGCCTTTTTTGAAAATTGCTTCTAACTTATTGATGCAGCGTTACAGTTGGCCGCAACCTAAGTCAGATCGCCGAGGAGCTTTGGATTTTTATTTATGACAGACTTTCCCTGGTTAACCACGATCATCCTCTTCCCGCTTTTGGCTTCGGCGGCCATCCCGTTTATCCCAGATGCCGATGGCAAAGGTCGCCCAATCCGCTGGTATGCCTTGGTGATCGGCCTGATTGATTTTGTGGTGATTATCTATGCCTTTGCCACCCAATACGATCTGAATGGTTCCGGGTTACAACTGGTTGAGGCTTACGACTGGATTCCCGAAATTGGCCTGCGCTGGTCAGTGGGGGCAGATGGCCTGTCGATGCCGCTAATTCTCCTGACGGGTTTTATTACAACTTTGGCCACGTTGGCCGCCTGGCCGGTAACGTTTAAGCCGCGCCTGTTTTATTTCCTGATTTTGGCCATGTATGGCGGGCAGATTGCGGTCTTTGCCGTGCAGGATATGTTGGTCTTTTTCCTGGCCTGGGAGTTGGAACTGATTCCGGTTTATTTACTTTTGGCGATTTGGGGTGGCAAAAAACGGCAATACGCAGCGACTAAGTTTATTCTCTACACTGCGGGTAGTTCTCTCTTTATCCTGGTGGCCGCCTTTGCCATGGCCTTCTATGGGGACACGATTAGTTTTGATATGCACACCCTGTCCCTGAAAAACTATGGCCTGGGCTTTCAGTTATTGGTTTATGCCGGGTTCTTAGTCGCCTACGGTGTCAAATTGCCGATTGTGCCGCTCCATACTTGGCTGCCGGATGCCCACGGTGAAGCAACAGCCCCGGTGCATATGCTTTTGGCGGGGATTCTCCTAAAAATGGGGGGCTATGCTCTGATTCGGATGAATGTGGAAATGCTACCGGGGGCCCATGCTAAGTTTGCGCCGGTCTTAGTGATTTTGGGCGTAGTCAATATTATTTATGCAGCGTTAACTTCCTATGCCCAGCGCAACCTGAAGCGAAAAATTGCCTACTCTTCGATTTCCCATATGGGCTTTGTTTTAATCGGACTTGGCTCATTTACAAGCTTGGGCATGAGTGGGGCGGTCTTACAAATGGTCTCGCACGGGTTAATTGGGGCTAGCCTCTTTTTCCTGGTGGGAGCAACCTATGACCGAACTCACACCCTAATTCTTGAGGAAATGGGCGGTGTCGGCCAGAAGATGTCTAAAATTTTCGCCATGTTTACGGCTTGTTCTCTGGCTTCTTTGGCGTTACCGGGGATGAGTGGTTTTGTGGCGGAGTTGATGGTCTTTGTTGGGTTTGCCACCAGTGATGCCTATAGTATGACGTTCCGAATTGTCGTGGTGCTTTTAGCCGCTGTGGGGGTGATTTTGACCCCGATTTATCTGCTCTCGATGTTGCGGGAAATCTTCTATGGGCCGGAAAACAAAGAGCTGGTGAACCATGAAGAACTGGTGGATGCCGAACCCCGAGAAGTCTTTATCATTGCCTGCTTGCTCGTCCCGATTATTGGCATTGGCCTCTATCCAAAGATTTTGACCCAGATTTACGATGCCACAACGGTGCAATTGGTGGAGCGGATTCGAGAGTCAGTGCCCACACTTGTACAACACCAGGCCCCAGATACTCCCCTGTTTAGTCTTTACACTGCACCCTCTCTGGAAAAACAGGCCCTAGAATAGGGTTGATATGGCTTGTATGAGATAAGCATGGAGACCACCCCAGGCCTGGACAGTAAAACCCTGCTCTTGGTGGATGATGATCCAAATTTAGTGCTTCTGCTACAGGATTACCTAGAGCTGAGGGGTTATCGGGTATTAGCAGCTTCCCAGGGAGAAGAAGCCTTAGGCATTTTGGCACAGGAAACCCCAGACCTCATTATCTGTGATGTGATGATGCCGGAAATGGATGGCTATAATTTTGTCCGTCATGTGCGAGATAACCCTAAAATTGGCTGGCTGCCGGTTTTGTTTCTCTCGGCGAAAGGACAAACTGCGGATCGGGTGATGGGACTGAATACCGGGGCAGATGTTTATATGGTCAAGCCCTTTGAGCCAGATGAGTTAGTTGCCCAAATTGAAGCTTCGCTCAAGCAAGCAGCTCGGATTAAGCAAGTCCAGGCCAATATCGGCTCTCCAGACTCTTCTCCTCCCAGGCCTCTCCCGGATGGCATTGAATTAACCCCGACTGAAACTAAGGTTTTACGGCTAGTGGCTCAGGGGTTAGCCAATCGGGATATTGCGGCACACCTTTGTGTGAGTCAACGCACAGTCGAAAGCCACGTCAGTAATATGTTAGGAAAAACAAGCCTAAGCAACCGCACCGAACTTGCTCGCTGGGCCTTGGACTACCACTTAACCTAACTATTGCTTGAGGCTAGCTTTAGTTTACAGGAACAAGATTAGCCATGATCGGTCAAGCTTTGAGTAAAGCCCCAGGCCTGGACGTTCTTGCAGGTATCTGGGAGGATCACAAGGGTTTTCCTAGGGTAGTTTTGAGGAGGTGGCCTGGATGCGTTTAAAATTTCCGCTACTTGGTTTAGCCGTTATGGTGACTCTAACGCCATCGGTACTCATCTCACTGCCCACAAATGCCCAAACTCCTGATCTTGGCCAGTATGGGGTAGATAATCCAGTCCTACAGCGGGCCATGAACTTAGCGCGACAGGCGGCAGAACGGGCCAATGGGGGTCTTACCCAATATCGGGCTGAACCAGCGATGTCAGGGATCGCCACCCAGTCTCCCTTTGTGGCTAATTCCGATGGGAGTTTTACCTTTACGTTTTTAGGAGGGAAGCCAGCCGAACCCTATTCGATTGAGTCAATTGTTACGGTCAGTGCCGATGGGCAGCAGGTGAATCTGGACTACAACGGCCCAATTAAAACCCCCAGGCCCCAGACAACTACCTCGAACTCCAGCAATGCCCCAGTCACCATTGGGGATGAAATTCGTAATCTCCAACGGGCTATGAACTTAGCTCGCCAAGCTGGGATTAATGCGAACGGCGGCTTGAGTATTTATCGTCCCGATATGTCGATGTTTAGTTTGGATCGAGCCAAGTATGTTGTGAATGAAAACGGGACTGCAACCTTTACCTTTCTCGGCGGTCGGCCGGGGGCTGCTCCCTCAATTGAAAGTGTGGTGACAGTGGCCTTCGATGGCTCGCAGATCACAATTGACTACAACGGCCCAATCCGGGATACCAACTTAGTCAATACTCCATCCTAAGGTTGTACTCCATCACCCATAAAAATTGCCTCCCCAGGCCAAAGCTACTATAGTCCATAGTCACTTTTGCCAAAACTAGGAAACACAAAACTACTGCCTGTCGTGGTTTCCCGGATTTTGGTGTTTCATGCTGCAGCGAAATGACTATAGCGCTAGGGGGAGGGAGGCATGGAACAGTTTCAGCATCAGCCAATCGCAGGATTCGGCTTGTGGCAACTCAAATGGAAGGGTTCTAGGACTGCCGCTGGGTTTTATCAATTTGGCTGAGGGCAAATAAACCAATCGCAGCCGCGCCCAAGACGACGGCACCAGCCACTAAGCCAATAAAAAATCCTTTTAGGGAAGGAGTAACGGTCATCAGGGGGGAAGATTGCAGGATTAATGAGTTTAGTGCGGTCATAGGTCTTTTATGGTGGGTAGGTTTAACTATTGATGACAAAAGATAACAATAGTTCAAATTTTACGCCCTTTTGCTCCTTTGGGGCCTGGGAGCGATCAATCATCCCCTTTGTAGATATTTAGCTGGTCGGGCCTGTTTTGGGGCTATCCTACCTGCCCATAGGTAATATCAAAATGGCAGAAGGGTATAGATGGGGCAGTGAGGACGATGGCAGAAACAACCGCTTCAGTGCAGCAGTTTTTACATACGGCGATTAACGTCACCCACTTGGCCAGGGCGGCTCAGTTTTATGGGGAAATTTTAGAGATTCCACAAGCAACCCGAAACCTCAACTTTCCCGGCCTGTGGTATCAAGTCGGGGGCTGCCAAATCCACCTAATTCAGGCTGAAAGCGTCCATCCTGCAACACCGGATACGCGCTGGGGACGAAATCCGCATCTGGCCCTGGGGGTGACAGATCTCGAGGCAGTTAAAGCAAAATTAAGGCAGGCTGGTGTGGATTTTCAAGCGAGTCATTCCGGTCGTGCCGCTATTTTTGTCAAAGACCCCGATGGAAACATTATTGAACTGAGCCAACTCCAATGACTGATGAATCGGACTTAGTCCAGCGCATTCAAGCCCTTGAAGCTAGGGTGGCTGAGCAGCAAACCCAAATTCGGGAGTTACAAGCCCTATTGTTTGACCCCCAGGCCTTTCAGCAAGCGGTTCATCCGCGAGAGACTGCCTCCACTTCTGTTCCCCCAGCGGTGCTGCCGGAATCTGTTAAGGCCGCCGTCACCCAGCCGCAAACTATCCGATCTGTTGCCCCTGGCCCGCAAAAAGTAGCCATGCCACCCCCACCAGCCCCATCGCCTACGGATTGGTTAAATAGTTGGGAATTTTGGCTGAATCGCTTTGGGATTGGGATGCTCCTGCTTGGGGTAGCCTTCCTGTTCAAATACGCGCTGGATCAAGGTTGGTTGACGGCCTATCTTTTGGTTGGGATTGGCTATTTAATCGGGGGGGCATTGGGCGTTCTCGGCTGGCGATTACGGACAACCCGCTTAACCTTTAGCCATATTCTCTGGGGCGGCTGTGTCGGTGTTCTCTATATCACCACCTTTGCTGGCTTTCAGGTATTTGAGATTTTCCCCTACGGCCTCGCCTACGGCTTGATGGTGCTGATTACCCTAGGGGCCTTTTTGCTGTCTCTGCAACAACGCCAAGCCGTCTTTTCCGTGATTGGGGCAACTGGGGGCCTGGCCACGCCATTTCTGCTCTATCAGGACAGTGGTAGCGTTGTGGGCCTGGTTATTTATACCCTGTTAATTTTAGTTGGCTGCCTAGGCATTTATGGGCGACAGGGTTGGCGTTCCCTCTACGGCACATCCTTTATTTTGGGCAGTTTGGTCTTGGGTGTGGCCACAGTTGCGATCATTGGCAAGAATGTCGATGCGACTTCCTGGGATCAGCCAGTGGTGCAGTTTGGCCTGGTCATTCTATTTGCTGGCTATGGTCTGTTCCCTTTAAACTCACGCCACCGCCTAGGGCCTGCAATTGAAATTGTGACGGTACTCAATCCCTTTGTTTTTCTTGCCTTGACGGCTGGTCTTTGGCAATTCCTGGTTGAACTAGCAGGGTGGCTGGCGTTGGCCTTGGCGGTTCTCTATGGGGCTGGTAGCTACTGGAAAAGAACAGACTTGGCCTGGCGGGGTGTCTTTGGGTTAACAGCGGCCCTATTAGCCCTTTCTGCAATTCTGTTGCACCTCAACAATCGGGAAGTGATCTTTATTCCGCTTACGGGTGAAGCAATTCTCCTGCATTGGTTAGGCCGCAGGTACAAATCCCTATCGCTAACGGCTTTGGGACATATCTTTTGGGCCGTTCTGGGGGCCTGCTTGCTGGGGCGGTTAATCTTTTTTGAGCCATCCCCACCGGTGGCGATTAACCAGTCATCGTTGATTGATCTGGCCATGTTGGCGGGGTTAGGATTCACGGCCTGGGCACTCCCAAACAAATCATTGCGTTGGCTTTACGCCACAATCGCCTACATTGGCATTTTGATTTGGACACAACGGGAATTTGTTGAAATTGGCTCTGGCTTAGTCACCCTACTTTGGGGCCTTTATGGGGTGGGAATGCTGGTGGTTGGCCTCCGGCGAGATCAGGCTAATTTGCGGGTGATCGCGTTGCTAACCCTGATTGCCAGCATTGTCAAACTCTTTTTTGTTGACCTGATTGGGGTTGAGGCAATTTGGCGGGTGCTGCTGTTCATGGGCTTTGGAATAATTTTCCTCGTCCTGAGCTATTACTTTCGCAGCCTTTGGCAGCCCAAGAATTCGGGAACAGCCCGCCCTCTAGAATCCAATACCTCAAATAGCTCGGAAGATATAATGCCCAATGAGGAACGAGAATAACTCAAACCGGATAACTGAGCACTTGCCCCAGTGTTTTTTGCGTAATCTTGCGGCATAAAATATGACCAAGAAATGTCACCCCAGGCCCCGGCCATGATCCAACCGATTCCGGCAGTCACCTTACCCCTCTGTCCTGACTTAGAAGCAGAGGCAACCTGGTTACAAGCGGCACTCCTGGCCTGGTTAGATGAGGAGTTTTTGCCGGAATTGGTCAACCAAACCATTGCCGCACGGGCAGCTCAAGTTTATCTGCGCCAACGGATTGAAGGGGAAAATGATCTGGGTTCAATTGTGATTGCCATCGTCACCGAAATGCAGATGTTTGACTTCTCTCGCAGTTTTTATAGCGAATTTGCCATTGCCAATGCGGTTAGCGATTTATTAATGCAGCGTCTCGGGATTGAAACCTGCTGTGGCCAGGGCTAGGAGGCTGAGGTTAATGGTGATGATGGTGATGGCCGTGATGATGATGTTCTTGGGAAATAACCTGATGCTCCAGGGTAGATGTAAGCGGGGCGGCCAATAAATCAGCGATATGGGGTGTGGCCCAGGCCCCGACCATTTCCAGAAATTCTGGTTGATCGTTCACACAGGGCATTTGGATATAGCTGACCTCGGGGGCTTGCTTCTCTAGGGAATGGATAATGTGATGCACATCCAAAAGGGTTTCGTGGTTTTCCGTGGCAAAGCCGATGGGCATAAAGATCAGAACTTTTGCGCCTAACTGAATCAAGTTTTTCCCGGCCTGGGTAACATCCGGTTGCGTCCATTCAATCAGGGGCGTGTCATGATTCAGCCAACCCACAGAAATTAAGGGATAGCGATAGATCAGTTCTTCCCGTACCGCTTCATAGAGGGCCTGGCTTTCACTAATTCCTGAGGTAAACCCTTTGGCTTTGTGGGGACAGCCGTGATTCATCAGAATAATCCCAATTTGGCTGGGGGCATAGGTTGTAGCTAGTTCAGTTTGAATTTTTTGCTCAACCAGTTTAGCCAGGAGTTGGATATATTCGACTCGGTTAAAAAAGGAGGGAATATAGCGAATTTGTGGTAACCAGGCCCCGTCGGGTTCTGACTCATTGATCGAGGTTAAGGCAGCATTGACCTGCTCAACCGCAATCCCACTGGTAAAAATTGAATCCACCACTAACAGCGGATAGATTAACAGCCGTTGAAATCCCTCCGTCTGAATTTGGCTTAAGACTTGCTGCGGCAGATAGGGGGCACAGAAGTTAAAGGCTTTAAACACCGTGACCCGATCCCCCCAACGCGCCTGTAATTCCGCCTCAATGCCAGCCCGTTGTTGCTCAAAGATTTGGTTATGGGGAGAAATAAAGTCGTGGTGGGTGTGGCCCCATTCATGGCGGTCAAATAGGGCCAAGAGGCGGGCTAACGGCGGATAGATACAGGCCGGGACGGGAGCAAACTTAGCGGTTAAGAGATTGAGGGCCTGTTCATTGTAGTTGGCAAAATCCTCATAGGACTCCACCTCGCCATAGCCCATCAGTAGAACAGCCACACGGTCGTCAGGGGCCTGGACTTGACTGGTTGAAATACCCACATCCGCAACTGCAACCATGCTGAACCCCTGTAAGAATGTGCCCTCAGCCTAACATCCCCCCCCTGAGGATGCGCTGCCCCAGTCATAAATCTCTACAGGTCGCAACTCGCCTTAATCTTTAATCCTATAAAAATTTATATTGAGACCCTGGCAGCCTGAATTCGATTGAGATGGGCATTGCTCTGGGGACTGAAGCACAAAAATCCTTGAAGCTATTACAGGCGGTCGGGTTGCGGGTTCCAGTTTGGGCAGAAATGACCATGTTGAAGATTTTGTGAAGACTCTGGGGATTAGACGTTTTTGCGTCTTCTGATTGCGGCCGGGTCTTTCGCAAGGTTCAGAAATGCCGTGGTGAAAATGTCTTTGACAGCAAGGGGATAAAATTAAAGCTGATCTGGTTCTGGCCTGTGCTCCATGACGAACGCTTCGGCTTTGCTGAGACAACTCTTAGCCCATGAATCCCTCAGTCGGGAGCAGGCGCGGGGGTTAATGCAGGGGTGGTTAGAGGCAGCCATCGAACCAGTATTATCCGGGGCAATTCTGGCGGCAATCCAGGCCAAGGGCGTGAGTGCTGATGAATTAACCGGGATGGCGGAAATACTCTTGGCACAATCTCCGGGCCAGGCCTGGGAGGGTGGTGTTCCCCTCGTAGATACCTGTGGCACTGGGGGGGATGGCAGTGGCACATTTAACATTTCTACCGCTGTTGCGTTTGTTGTCGCTGCCGCGGGGGTAAAAGTCGCCAAGCATGGGAATCGTTCCATTTCCAGCCGGGTTGGTTCCGCCGATGTGTTAGAAGCCCTAGGAATTAATCTCAAGAGTGATCTAGAACGGGTGAAAGGGGCCTTGAGCGCGGTAGGGATTACCTTTTTGTTTGCTCCCGGTTGGCATCCGGCCATGAAAGCGGTGGCAGAAATTCGCAAAACCTTAGCCGTGAGAACTGTGTTTAACCTCTTAGGCCCGTTGGTGAATCCGTTACGCCCAACTGGCCAGGTGATTGGGGTCTATAGTGCCGCCTATTTAGAACCCATGGCCAAAGCTCTGCACCAACTGGGAATCCAACGGGCCATGGTTTTACATGGTCGCGAGGGCCTGGATGAAGCGGGCTTGGGGGATGCCACGGATTTAGTGGTTTTGCACCCAATGACTGAAACAACTGAAGCTCAAGTCCTGCACCCGGAAGCTCTCGGCTTAACTGTGGCTCCGATGACAGCAATTCATGGGGGGGATTTAGCCGAAAATGTTGAGATTCTCACCCACGTGTTACAGGGTAAGGGGACAACAGCTCAACTGGATGTGGTTGCGCTCAATGCTGGCCTGGTGTTGCAAGTCGGGGATGCGGTGGCAGATTTAAGAGCGGGGATTCAACTAGCCAAAGAAGTCCTACACAGTGGCGAGGCCTGGGGCAAGTTGCAAGCTTTGGCAAAATTTACCCACACTTAAACAGAATAATCTTGTATCTGTCTGGCGTGGTGAGTGCTGGGGTAACGTTGGAGGATGGTAGTGAGATTCCCTGGCCTGACTAAAGCTGGTCTATAGGAGTGGAGAGAGCTATGCCCTGGCTGAATGAGTTAGATCACCTAGACCATGATCCGGTCCTGGAGGTGGGACTGGGGATGACGTTAAGCCAAAGTTCACTCCAGGCCCTGAGCTACTGTCCCCGAAAGTTTCAATATCTCTATCTGGAGCAATTAGGACTCCCCAACCTGCCGAATCCAACCGCCACCCCAGAAACAGAGCTACCCCAAGACTTAGGCACCTGGTTTCATCGCCTCCAGCAACAGGTGGAACTGGGGTTAGATATTCGCCCCCTCTTGGCCACCAATGAGCCACTGCCCACTTGGTATCAGGCCTTTCAGGACAACCCACCCCCAATGATTGACGGCCTCCGTGACAGTGAACACCGCCGCCAACTTGCCCTCGGTAATCTCACCCTTGTTGGAGTTTACGACCTCCTGATTTTAGGAAGCGGGGCCGCGCAAATTCTAGATTGGAAAACCTATGCCCGACCGCAAAACCCCCGCATTCTAGAAAAACACTGGCAAACCCGGCTGTACCCCTACTTACTGGCGGCAACTACAGATTATCCCCCGGAAGAAATTACCATTACTTACTGGTTTGCCCTGGCCCCCGAGCAGAATCACAGCCTTAGTTTTCCCTATAGCTCGGCCGGGTTTATGGAAACTCAAGAACTATTGACTCAGTGGCAGGAAAACCTCGCGGCCTGGTTTGCTCGCTATCAGGAGGGCCAAGATTTACCGCAAGTCGAGGTGCAAGCTGGTAAATGTCAGCACTGTGAGTTTGCGAGTCGTTGTCAGCGCCGGGGGGAAGCCGATGATCGGGACAGTCTGAATCCAAGCGGTCTATTGGCAGCAATGTTGAGCTACCCAGAAATTCCCATTGATACCAAGATTAAATAATCGATCTGTAAACGGCTGATTTTTAGAAGATGTGGGTCAGGAATAAGTGTTGGAGGCGAATACACAGTCTTGGGGTGGCGCGATATACTAACAGCCAACTACCTTTTGATTCGGGAAATCTCTATGACTGAGCCATCTCCAGAAACCTCTTCAGTGAATCGTGTTTCCCAGGCTGCGCAGGATTTACTGGCCGCCTTGCAGGATTTAGCGAAAGAGCAAATTTCTGGCCTGCCCACCCAGGTGCAAGAGACCCTCAAGCAGACAATAGCTAGCCTCGAGAAGGTGATTGCAGATTTCCAGGCCAATGCCAACCAAGTGGCCACCCAGGGTAAAGAACAGGTCAAAGAAATTGAAGAGCGGGTCGTCAAGGCCTGGGAAGTGCTTTCTGCGCCTAAGAGTCCTCCAGTAGATCCGCTAGATCCGCCCAATCAATAGATTTTTAAGAATAGATTAGGCAATTCCCACCTGAGTTTGATGATGTAATTGTTATGCCCTTTGCACCGATTACCCGCGTTCTCCACCAGTTACAAGAGGATCCGGCCTGGGATGAGATGCAGGCGTTTCAAGTCATCCTCCAGGCCTGGGATGCAGTCGTAGGTGAAATTGTGGCACGGCAAGCGCAACCCGTGGGGATTATCCCTGGGAACAAGTTGCAAGTGGCCGTGGCGAGCGGGGCCTGGGCCCAAACCTTGATGTTTGAACGGCTGCGGATTCTGGGCAAACTCAATCAACACCTGAAAACTCCCCTAGCCGATATTTGTTTTTCGCAGCGGGGTTGGCCAGTCAAAATCAAGCGGTTTGATCGGTCTACCAGTAACGCTCCCCATACATCAACCCGGCTCACCCGACCGACTCCAGCCCAACCCGCATCGGCCCAGGCCGCCTTTCAGCAGTGGTCAGATTCCGTCCAAAAGTTTAGTCAGCGATTGCCCCTTTGCCCCTGTTGTGCTTGCCCGACCCCAAGACCGGAATTAGATCTATGGCGCATGTGTGGGCTTTGTTCTGTCCGCCAGTCGCGCTAGCTTTCTTCCGCCGAGGAGGAGTCAGCTCCAGTATCTGATTCGGGGGGCGGTGCATAACGTCCATAGAGTTGGGTCAAATATTTTAGGCGTTCGCCCAGGCCCCCTTGAAGTTCCGTCAATTCATCCGGCTGGAGTCGCCAGGCCCAGTTCCCCTCGGCTTTACTGGGAAAGTTCATCCGGGCAGAGGTATCCAAACCGAGCAAATCTTGGACTGGAATAATCGCCTGGTTAGCCACAGAACTAAAGGCCAAGCGAATTAAATCCCAGTGGATGCCTTCGTGGGTCATTGCGCCCAAATAGTCCCTGATCCGGTTCCGTTCCCACTCGCCCAATTCGTTAAACCAACCAACTGTGGTGTTATTGTCATGGGTGCCGGTATAAACCAAGAAATTCCGCGCGTAGTTAAATGGCAAAAAGGGATTATCTGCCCCGCCGCCGAAGGCAAACTGGAGAATCTTCATCCCCGGAAATTCAAAATGGTCTCGCAACGCAATTACATCCGGGGTAATTTCGCCGAGGTCTTCAGCTAAAATTGGGAGTTCACCTAACTCGGCCTGGACGACTTCAAACAGTTCTGCGCCTGGCCCCTCGACCCATTCACCATTGACGGCGGTTTCTTCCCCGTAGGGAACTTGCCAATAGGCCGCAAAGCCACGGAAGTGATCGACGCGAATCATATCCATGGTGTGAAAAAGGACGCGAAACCGCTCGATCCACCAACGATAGCCTTCTGCGGCCATGGCCTGCCAGTTGTAGATCGGGTTGCCCCAGAGTTGGCCGGTGGCACTAAAGTAATCCGGGGGAACACCAGCCATTTGGGCTACTCGGCCAGGTTGCGGCGGTAATTTCTCAGGACTGTCGGGAGCCTCTGGGATCGCCGGTGCGGATTCCGGGGTTGTGGCCTGGGGAATTAGCTCAAATAGATGCGGAAAGGCCCAAACATCAGCACTGTCGTGGGCAACATAGATAGGAATGTCCCCAATAATTTTGATCCCATTTTGGTTGGCATAGGCCCGCAGGGCTGACCATTGTTGGAAAAAGATAAATTGTTGAAATTTATAGATAAAGATTTCGGCAGCGAGACGTTCGGTTGCAGCCTGAATTGCCTCGGGTTCACGCCAGGCCAGGCCCGGTGACCATTCGTACCAAGGTAGATTATCCTGTTCGTCCTTCAGGGCCATGTAGAGGGCATAGGTGGGTAGCCAAAATTCAGCGGTCTGGCAGAAGGCTTGAAACTCAGCCTGATCCCCAGGGGTAGCTTGGGTCTGAAACGCGACAGCGGCTTGGCATAACAGGTTGAGTTTAGCCGGAATCACGGCATCGTAATCGACCCAATCCTGGCGGGGGAAATAGAGACCTTCCAGGGCGTTGGCCGGCAACCATCCCTGCTCCACCAACTGATCCAAGCTAATCAGGACTGGATTCCCCGCCATCGCCGAGTAACACATGTAGGGGGAGTTCCCGTAACCCGTTGGCCCGAGGGGCAACATTTGCCAGAGTTGCTGACCCTTATCCGCTAAAAAATCGACAAACGCCTTCGCCCCCGCGCCTAAATCCCCAATCCCATGACCACCGGGCAACGATGTTGGGTGCAGGAGTAAACCAGCCGCACGGGGGAAGCGCATTTTGCCTAAGTCTCCAAGGTGAGGGGATGAAGTTGCCAGGTTAAAACCAGTCTCCCCAAGCGTAATCTAGTTTTGACCCAGGCCTGGCCAGTCCTGCAAAAGATTTAAGTTTCTCAATTAATCCGGTTGGAGGCGAGCTTTGGCCTGGGCCGTAAACCAGTCAATGATGTGCTGAAGGCTTAATTCATCAATCGAGATGTTGGCCTGGGTTGCGGCCTGTTGAAGCTGGGCTAAGGAGGAGAGGAGAAACTGGCAATACCACTGACTAAACCCCGGTCTTTGAGCCTCGGCTGCGATAATTTGGCTATCTTGACGGACATACTCACCAATGGACGTTTCATTGATCTCGGCCCAGGCCAGGCCCTGTGACCGTTGCAGTGTTTGCAAGTAGCGTAGAGAATAAAGAGCCACCCGGATTAAAAACCGCTCCTGGGCGGGTAACAGGGTTTCATCGATGGCCTGGGCTTCAGGGAGAGTTAAAAGTTGGTTCGGGTCAAAACTCATCGGTGGCTCATCTCAGGCTTTGGGGTTGGATTTAGTTGGCAGGGCCTGGAAATCTTGGATAGTAAATAATGCCTTAAAGTTTAATCCAGCTTGGGCAAAGGTTTTTCGGCCACCACAGTCGCGATCGACGATTCCCAAAACCCAATTAACCACATAGCCCGCATCTCGCAGCCGTTGCACCGCCTTTAACGCCGATCCCCCCGTCGTCACTACATCTTCTAAAACCGCAATTTCTGTTCCTTCGGCTAAGACTGGCCCTTCAATGTAGGCGCGGGTGCCATGGGCTTTGGTCTCTTTCCGAATAATTAAAGCTGGCAAGTGGGCCAAAGGAGCCGCGGCATTGGCAGAAACCAGACTGACCGCGGTCACAATCGGATCTGCCCCAAGGGTTAAGCCTGCCACGGCCTGGGTCGTTGGGGGGAGTTCGGCCAACAATAATTTCCCGACTAACAAGGCTCCACGGGCAGAGAGGGTCACTGGTTTGCAGTTGATGTAATAACTACTTTTTTGACCAGAAGAGAGAGTAAAATCCCCCTCTCGATAGGCATCACGGTGGAGCAGGTTCAGGAGTTCGTGGCGAAGTTCAGCAGTCATAACCGAGGCAGAAATGTTGAGAGAGGGGGCTGTATCACTATCGCAAATTTAGGCCCGGCCAAGCGCAAGGATTAATAGCTGATGGGAAGCCCGCATCTCGAAAACGCTTATCAGACAAAAACTTGACCCTAATACCTGAAACACATATGTAGACGCTCCAAGCACAGGGCCAATTTAGCGGAGATAAATTTTAAGAAGCCAGTTCAGGGGTTAACGAAAGCCGACTGCTGCTTGCCAAACAAACGCTAGGGCGAGGAATAAAACAGGAATAACGGGCAAAACATCCACTAAGGGATCAAAAATGGAATAGGCTTCGGGGAGCTTGGCTAAGAGCATCATGGCTTCCATATCAGTTTTATTATCCTCAGTCTGTCGCAGTGTGTAGGCTGTATTTTACACTTCATCCCGGATGGAAGGCAAACCCTCAAAACCTTAGGCAGATTTCTCCTGCTGCAACTCATCTAAGCGCGCCAGCACTTCCCGGCTATGGACGGCAGGGCGGACATCGACAAAGCGTTCTCGTAAAATGCCATCGGGATCAATCAAAAAGCTATGACGCAAGGAAATAAAACCTAACCAGGAGCCATAGACTTGACTAACCCGGCCATCCGGATCCGACAGGAGCGGAAATTCCAGGCCCTCAGAATCACAAAATTCGGCATGGGAATCGACTGAATCCGCACTAATGCCCAGGATGGCAGTATGACGAGTTTTAAATTCCGCTAAATCTTTTTGAAACCGCTGTGCTTCTAAGGTACAACCGGAGGTAAAGTCTTTCGGATAAAAATAGACCAAGAGCCATTGCCCACGATAGTCATTGAGGGAAATTTCCCCCCCACCCGAATTAGTAGCTAAGGTAAACGCAGGGGCGGGTTGATTCAGTTCTGGTAGTTTTCCACCAAGGGCATAGGCAGGTAAACTCCAGGCCCAGAGGGTAGAGGCCCAACAGAACAGCAAAAGACTGATTAACCAATGACGACCCGTGAACATTTTTCACTCTCCAGCAGTGGTAGAACACAGTTAGGGGCCAGCAAATACGGCAGCTTCGATATCTTCTCGGCTCAAAGAATATTTAAACGAACGCTTAATGTGCCGTTCCGGGGTTTCATAAATCACCATGAGTTCTTCAATATCCAAACTAATCCAGGCCTGCCATTCTGGAGTTTTTAACTGCCAGCAGTGCAACTCTTCCCGGTGTTGAACACAGCCATGCTCCCGTAACCAGGACTCAATTAACGGCAGTGGATGATTGTATAAAGGCGTATCAGGGGCAGGCAAAGGCATGAGGTAATCAACCCGTGGGGATCATTTCTCGTAAGCTAACAAGATTTCGCCGCTATGGGCAATCTCACTATAGGCAATGTCAATGACCTAACTCCAGGCCTGGATCATCAGCTCACCCCGGCTAAAACCCACCACCACTGCCAACACCAAACAACCCAAAAAGGTAAGGCCAAGGATAAAGAGGGCAAAAATTTCCCCAGCCGAGAGCGGACGTTCCCGAATTGAGACATTTAGGCCCAAGCCCCAAGTGACGGGTTTTGGCTGAGGGGATGGAGGTGTTGCACCCGCCCGTAAACTCAGGTCGTATTGTTGCCGTAATTGGCTACTGCTGAGGATCGAATAGGCCTGGTTGAGTTGCTCAAACTTCTCTCGGGCGATTCCCAAGGGCAAGCGGGTGGTATCAGGGTGGTAAAGTTTACTTTTTTCCCGATAGGCCTGGCGAATGTCCTGCCCCGATGCCCAAGGCGAAAGCCCCAAAATATCGTAATAACTGGTCTTCACGGGTGTCGATTTCATCATACCGAGGCCTGATCCCAAGGGGGTCTGGAATTATTTAATAAGGTCGAAGATTTTAAACATCGGTAAATACATCGCCACCAGAATTGAACCGACCATCCCCCCCAAAACCGCAATCATCAACGGCTCCATCACACTGGTTAAGGCTTTGACCGACTGCTCCACCTCATCCTCATAGAAGTCAGCCACCTTCATCAGCATTTTGTCTAATTCCCCAGTTTCTTCCCCAACATTAATCATTTGAGTAGCCAAGACGGGAAAGACCCGCGCCCGCTGAATTGCAATACTGAGCATTCCCCCAGTCTGAACTTCGGCTTTGGCTGAATCAATGGCATTGGCAATCACCTGATTCCCGGCCGTCTGACTCACGATATCTAGGGAGCGTAAAATTGGCACACCAGAACGAGACAGAGAACCAAATGTCCGGCAAAAACGAGCCACAGCGGTTTTCTCCACAAGTTCGCCAAACAGAGGTAATTTCAGCATGAGTTTATCAAACATCAACCGACCAGCTGGGGTTTTGTAATAGGCCCTGAGTCCAATGACAGTAGCAACCAAAACAACAATCACCAGAGCCATGTACTGAGGTGTCCGTAGAAATTTACTTAAGTTCACCATCATTTGAGTAAAGGCCGGCAGTTCTCCTCCGAGTTGCTTGAAAATCCCATCAAAGACTGGAATCAAGAAAATCACCATTCCAAGAAAAATGGTTACCGCTAACAGTCCCACCACAACAGGGTAGGCTAAAGCAGACTTAATCTGGTTATCAAGCCGGGCCTGGTCTTCTAATAACTTAGAAATTCGGTTCAGGACTTCATCAAGGACACCGCCTGTTTCCCCGGCCTGGATCATCGCCACGTAGAGATTGTCAAAGGCTTCTGGATGCCCGCGCATCGCATCGGCTAAACTCCCCCCTTGCTGAACGTCATTGTTAACCGCCATGAGGATTTTTTTTAGCTTGGGATTGGTACACTGATCTGCCATCACCCCCAGGCCCCGCACCAGAGCTACCCCAGCATTGACTAGAGACGCAAACTGGCGGGAGAAAATCGCTTTATCTTTAACCGTAATTTTGCTCAGGAAACTGATGTCAATGTCAGACTTAAGGCTTAACTTTTGGGCTTCTTTGACCTCCAAAACTTGTAAACCCTGGCTTTGGACGCTCAGGCGGGCATCGCGAACTGAATCAGCAGCCTGTTTAATCGTTTTAAACTTGCCCTGAGCGTCTCTCACCCGTAACTCATAGGTAGCCATAGCCCCAATTTCCCCTTAGATCTCAACTAACTCAACAGTATTAACGAACCGCCGCAGTCGGAGCCACACCTGCCCCAATCAAGCGTTGCAACTCATCACTACGAGATGATTTAGAAATCGCTGATTCATAACTAATAACTCCAGCTTTATAGTAATCCGCCAGGACTTTTTCCAAGGTTTGCATCCCCAACTTACCCCCCGTTTGAATCGCCGAGTAAATCTGCGAGGTTTTCCCCTCCCGAATCAGGTTAGAAATAGCCGGAGTCGTGACCATAATTTCCTGCGCCATGACTCGCCCAAATTCTCCTGGCTTAGGATTTTTCTTCGAGACAAGGGTTTGACTAAAGACCGCCACCAAGGAGTTAGATAATTGCACCCGAATTTGCGTTTGCTGGGCCGGCGGAAAAACATCCACCATCCGATCCACAGTTTGAGCAGCGGAACTGGTGTGTAAGGTACCAAAGACTAAGTGTCCGGTTTCTGCAGCAGAGATTGCTAACTGAATTGTCTCCAGGTCCCGCATCTCACCCACCAGAATAATATCGGGGTCTTCCCGCAAGGCGGCCCGCAGGGCATTGGCAAAACTCTTCGTATCTTCCCCGACTTGGCGCTGGTGAATCAGGCTTTTAATCGGTTCATAAACAAACTCAATTGGGTCTTCTACGGTCAAGATATGTTCGGCTCGGGTTTTATTAATCAAGTCAATCATGGCCGCTAGGGTTGTGGTTTTCCCAGATCCCGTTGGCCCCGTCACTAAAATCAACCCCCGCGGGCGTTCACTCATCTCCCGTACGACATTGGGCAAACCCAGTTGTTCAAAAGTAGGAATTTTCGAGCTTAAGGCCCGCAAACAGGCCGCATAGGTGCCCCGATCCTTATAGACGTTCACCCGAAAGCGCGCCAGGCCCCGCACGCCATAGGAGCAATCCAATTCCCAGGTTTGTTCCAGGTGCTTCCGTTGGGTATTGTTAAGCATGCTGAAGATGAGTCGCTGGCATTGCTCCGGTGTCATCGGCTCGTAGTCAGTCGGGGTTAATTTGCCACTGATGCGGATATAGGGGGGTAAACCAGCGGATAAATGCAAGTCCGAGCCACCGTTGGCGACCACCTGCTCCATTAAGTCTTCAATCATTAATTCCATGGTTGATTCCCCTGAGTAATGTTGGCAATATTCTCAAATGCGTGTTTTTAAGTACCTGTGGATTGCATATTCTTCTGGTGTGTTCTGCCCATGACCAGGCCTGGCTGAACCAAGGATTAGGAGTCATTATGTTTCAAAGCGAGGAGTCATGCAGTACGGACAATCCAACCACTCCTGTTGTAGCCCAGCGTGACAAACCCGACAGGTCAAAGCCGTCTTGCGCTTAGCTTTCAGTTCCGATTCCAGGCCCGTATCCGTAAACGTGACCCGCTCGACTTCCTCAAAGGTGGTGTGCCCCTCCTGAACCAACTGCAAGCTATAGGCTAACAGGGTTTTCATCCCCTCTTCCACGGCGGCTTCTTTAATTTGCTCGGTCGGGGCCGCTTCCGTAATCAGAGATTGCAGTCGTTCTGTCACCCGCATAATTTCATAAACCCCAACCCGCCCCTTATAACCAATCCCACTACATTTGGGACAAATCGGTTGCCCGGAGGATTTGGCCACTTGAATCTCTTCCGGACTGAGTCGGTTGGCCCGGTAAAATGTTGTTTGCAAACCTTCAGACGCCGAAAGACCAAAGCGGGCCAGTTCTTCCCGGCTCGGCTGATAGGGAATTTTGCAGTCACTACAGACCCGCCGCATTAACCGCTGGGCCACCACCCCAATTAAGGATGCCGAGACCATAAACGGTTCCACTTCCATTTCAGACAACCGGGCCACCGCACTCGCCGCATCATTGGTGTGGAGGGTAGTCAAAACTAAGTGGCCCGTCAACGCCGCTTCAATTGCAGTTTTGGCGGTTTCCTTGTCCCGAGTTTCTCCCACCAGAATGACATCCGGATCTTGGCGTAAAAATGCCCGGAGAATTTCGGAAAAGTTCATGTTTTTTTCCCGAATCACCTGCACCTGGGTCAGGCCTGGGAGAGTATATTCAATTGGGTCTTCTGCCGTACTGATATTCACCCCAGGGTTATTACATTCGGCCAATGCGGAATAAAGAGTTGTTGTTTTTCCAGAACCCGTCGGCCCAGTTACCAAAATCAACCCAAAGGGCCGCTTCGTCATCTCTCGGACGATTTCGAGGCTTTCCGTATCCGAGATTAATTTATCCAGGCCCAACTGGGTTGAGGAATTATCCAGAATCCGTAGCACCACCTTTTCGCCCCAGCGACTGGGCAGGGTGTTAACCCGGAAATCAATCCGCCGCCCTTGGAATACTTTCCGAATCCGCCCATCTTGGGGGGCGCGCCGTTCAGCAATGTCGAGGTCTGCCAGAATTTTAAAGCGAGAGACCACGGCCGGGATAATTTTTTTGGGCAGGGGATCAAATGCCTGTTGCAAGACACCATCCTTGCGGAAGCGCACCCGGAGAAATTCCTCTTGTGGCTCAATGTGAATATCCGAAACTCCATCTTGGAGAGCTTTCGCCAGAACCTTGTTGACTAACGCAATGATCGGGGCATCTTCTGCACCCTTGAGAGCATCAACTAGGTCAACTTCCTGTTCACCATCAACATCTTCCAGGCCACCAATAGCCTCTAAATCCCCCTCGATATTGATGGCAACGGGGCCACTACCAATCCCACCCTTCCCCTTATCCTTTTGGAGTTGCTCTTCTAAAAAGGGATTAATTAGATGTTGATAGTCCTCCAGGGTAATCACCATCCGTTTTAAGGTTAGCCCCTGTCCCCGCAGCGCTTTCCCCAGGTTATCCACTGCTTCCAAGTTATCGGGATCCACCATGGCCACCAAGAGATAGGGCGGATCACTGTCACGGTTCAAGGAAATCGGAATGGCCTGGTAAGTTCGGCATAGATCAATTGGCAAAATTGTCCCAATCAGTTCCCCAATTTGCTCCGTTGGAAATCGGTTTAAGTCTGGATCGAGGCAATCAATGCCATATATGACTTTTAATTCAAAAAGTTGCTGCTTTTTATACTGCCGAAAGACATCCGGGGGCATTGCTTTCCCAGTCACATCCTGCAAGACCTGGACAAGGGAGCGTCCCGATTTTCGACTTTCAGCCATTGCCTCCCGCACCTGCTCCGAACTGGCATAGCCAGACTCAACCAACGCTTTTTGAGTAGGAGTATCGTGCCGTCTGACCGTTAAGGTTCGCCGTTGGGAAGAAGTATTAACCATAGGGATCTCGGGATAGGGAAGGTGGCGGAAGAAGCTTGCCTCTATATTAAACAATAGTCCTTGAGAAAGGGCTGCCTTCAAGGGTTAGGTGTGATTCTTAACGTAGATTTACCTGGCTACAATCCCAGGATTGGGGTAAGCTAGAAATTAAGTTATCTCAGAAAAATTCAACCTGGGCCTGGGCCTAAAGCATCCCAAAAGTTGTAATAAAACTATAAAATCTTGAGAAGTTTAGGTTTGAAGCATTGATCATGGCAGCAGACGAAGTGACACCCACCTCCTCAGAGACCCAAAGTTCCTCTGTGGCTTCTCCAGATGTCGTTGAATCCACAGTTCCGGTTGAACCAATAGCGACTGTTGCAGCAGAGGCAGAAGCTGGTGAAGCTGAGGGGGCAATTGAGACAGCAGAATCAGAAGTTCTCACGGCCCTGGAAGCAACGATTACCCGGTTATCCAGTGAGGGAGATACACTGCGTCAGCAGCTTGAAGAGCAAAGCCTACAGTTTCAACGGCTAGCCGCTGATTTTGATAATTTTCGCAAACGCACCCAGCGCGAGAAAGACGAGCTTTCAGAACAGGTTAAATGTTTAACAATTACAGAGCTTTTGCCAGTTGTTGATAATTTTGAGCGGGCTAGAGCCCATATTTCTCCTCAAACGGAAGCTGAAGAGAAAATTCATCGAAGCTATCAGGGGGTTTATAAACAATTGGTGGAAGGTTTAAAACGAATTGGGGTTTCAGCCATGCGCCCTGAGGGACAGCTATTTGACCCCAACCTCCACGAAGCTGTGATGCGCGAGGCATCGGATGACTATCCCGAGGGAACGGTACTCGAACAACTTGTCCGTGGGTATGTTTTAGGGGAGCGTGTTCTGCGTCACGCTATGGTTAAAGTCTCAATTCCTGGAGAGCCAGCCCCTGAATCCACTATTACGGACTCGGGTTCTACGGCCGAGTAAGTTGACTGAACCCAGTCTTGTGAAGATTACTCTAAGAGCAAGTCATGAGTTTGTGGATAATTTCCAGGCCGGGTTCTATGTTAAAAAAATTAAGCACCAGGGTGATACCATACCCTTGTGAATAGGGTATTCTCTAAAAAGAGTATGCTAATTGGGATTTTACTGCTCAGCTGAGGTTCCTCTGCATCGGTTACTTGCATCAGAGACAAGACAGAGGTTATTGCTCCCTTGTCCACAATAAAACCATCATAGAAATTTAAAACGCGCGCTATGGGAAAGGTTATTGGGATTGACTTAGGCACCACAAACAGTTGTGTAGCTGTTTTGGAAGGGGGTAATCCCATGGTGATTCCCAGTGCTGAGGGCGGGCGGACTACTCCCAGTATTGTTGCCTTTGGTAAATCGAATGATCGCCTAGTGGGACAGTTGGCCAAACGCCAAGCCGTAACCAATGCCGAGAATACCGTTTTTAGTATTAAACGCTTTATTGGCCGCCGCTGGGATGAAACATCGGATGAGCGGGCTCGAGTTTCGTATGCCTGCGTACAAGGCAGAGATAATACAGTCAATGTCAAAATCCGCAATAAGGAATATACCTGTCAAGAAATCTCCTCCATGATCCTGCAAAAGTTAAAACAGGATGCGGAGGCCTATTTAGGCGAAACGGTTGACCAGGCCGTGATTACAGTACCTGCCTATTTCAGTGATGCCCAACGCCAATCAACTAAAGACGCAGGTGCTATTGCTGGCCTGGAAGTGATGCGGATTATTAACGAACCCACTGCAGCGGCTCTGGCCTATGGTATTGATAAACAGGATCAGGATCAGACGATATTAGTATTCGACCTAGGTGGCGGCACCTTTGATGTCTCCATTTTGCAATTGGGCGATGGGGTCTTTGAAGTCAAGTCCACGGCCGGTAACAACCACTTGGGCGGTGATAACTTCGATGAATGTATTTTGGATTGGCTCTTAGAAAACTTCCAGGCCACGGAGAGTATTGACCTCTCTCAAGACAAAATGGCCCTGCAACGGTTGCGGGAAGCCTCGGAAAAAGCCAAAGTCGAACTATCGGGAACCTTAACCACCACGATTAACCTCCCCTTCATTACCGCTGATGCCACTGGCCCCAAACATATCGAAGTAGAGTTAACCCGTTCCAAATTTGAAGAACTGGTTGCCCATCTTGTCCAGGCCACCGTTGGCCCCATGAACCAGGCCCTGGCAGATTGTGGCTTAAGCGTTCAAGAGATCGACCGGATTTTATTGGTGGGGGGATCAACCCGGATTCCTGCGATTCAAGAAGCCGTGAAAACCTTTGCCGGCAAGGCCCCAGATCGAGCGATTAATCCCGATGAAGCCGTAGCCTTGGGGGCCGCAATTCAAGGGGGGATTCTTGGGAAAGAAACCACAGTCAAGGATTTACTGCTGTTGGATGTCACACCTCTCTCCTTAGGAATTGAAACCTTGGGGGGAGTATTCAGCAAAATCATTGACCGAAACACAACTTTACCGACCAGTAAAACCCAGAGCTTTTCCACTGCCGCGGATGGCCAAACCGTAGTCGAGGTTTCCGTTTACCAAGGGGAGCGACCACTTGTCGCCGATAACAAAGAGCTAGCTCGGTTTGAACTCTCCGGGATTCCACCTGCACCCCGCGGAGTCCCGCAAATTGATGTCACCTTTGATATTGATGCCAACGGGATTTTAAACGTCTCAGCGGTGGATCGGGGAACCGGGCGACAACAGGCGATTCGGATTACTAACCGGGGGGGCCTGAGCAGCATGGAAATTGAACGGATGCGGCAAGAAGCCCAGATTTATGCCCAGGTGGATCAACAACGCAAAGAAGTTGCGGAACTACGAAATCAGGCTGATAGCTTGCTGTATAGCTATGAGACCACCCTGAAAAATAGCCCAACGCCCCTACCACCAGAAGCCAAACGGAATATTGAGCACGTGATTCAGGATATCCAGGCCGCGATGGTCACCCCTGAGATTACCCCTGCACAAATGAAGCGAAAACTCGAAGCTTTACAAGAGGCGATGCTGAATGTTGGCTCTTTAGTCTATCAACAAACCGCAGCCGCGACGGCTTCCCCCGGCTTCAACTCCGCTGGCCACGATCAATCCACGCAAGTTCTTAATGATGATGCCACAGTGATCAGTGATAATGAAGGCACAGTCGTAACAGACTATGAAGCGGTTGATTAATTTAGGATTAAGGTTTTATGGCCCGTGACTATTACGAGGTACTGGGTGTTTCGCGCAACGCAGATCAAGATGAACTTAAGCGCGCCTATCGCCGGTTAGCCCGTAAATATCACCCAGACGTTAACAAAGAACCTGGAGCTGAAGACCAATTTAAGGAAATTAATCGCGCCTACGAAGTCCTCTCGGATGCCCAAACCCGGGCAAATTATGACCGCTTTGGCGAAGCTGGCGTAAGTGGCGCGGCTGGGGGGCCTGGGTTTGGCGACTTTGGCGATATGGGCGGCTTTGCGGATATATTTGAGACCTTTTTTGGTGGCGGCTTTGGTGGTGTTGGTGGGGGGCAACGGACAGCTCGACGGCAGGGGCCAACCCGAGGGGATGATTTACGCTACGACCTGAAACTGGATTTCCGGGAAGCAGTCTTTGGCGGTGAAAAAGAAATTCGCCTGACCCACTCCGAAACCTGTAGTGCCTGTAATGGTTCGGGAGCTAAACCAGGAACACGCCCAGTCACCTGTTCCACCTGTAGTGGTGTCGGGCAAGTGCGGCGATCCACCCGAACTCCCTTTGGCAGTTTTACACAACTCTCAGTCTGTCCGGTCTGTAACGGTTCTGGGCAAATGGTCGAAGACCGCTGCGAAACCTGTGGTGGTCAGGGGCAAACCCAGGTTAATAAAAAACTCAAAATTACGATTCCGGCGGGGGTTGATACCGGAACACGTTTACGGGTTTCCAATGAAGGCGATGCCGGTTTACGCAATGGGCCACCGGGAGATTTATATGTCTATTTATTTGTCCAGCCAGACCCGGAATTCCAGCGAGATGGCAATAATATCCTGACCACACTCAAAATTAGTTACCTCCAGGCCATTCTCGGTTGTCGGATTCCGGTGAATACGGTTGATGGGGAGGAAGAACTCACGATTCCGCCGGGAACCCAACCGAATACAGTCTTGAAACTAGAGGATAAAGGGGTGCCGCGCTTGGGCAATCCAGTGGCCCGGGGTGATCATTTAATTACGGTAGAAATTGAAATTCCCACCAAAACCAATGCGGAGGAACGGGAACTCTTGGAAAAACTGGCCAAAATTCGCGGCGACCGGATCGGGAAAGGGGGCCTGGAAAACTTTCTGGGTGGGTTGTTTGGTGGATGAGTAGCCCTGTGGAAACCCTCGATTTACGCGGAACTCCCTGCCCCCTAAATTTTGTCCGCACCAAACTGCGCCTGAATCAACTGCCGCCTGAAACCCTGCTAGAAGTCTGGTTAGATGCGGGCGAGCCAATTGAGCAAGTCCCCGATAGCTTGAAAATGGGCGGCTATCTGATTCATCGGCTCCAGGCCCAGGATGACTTTTTCAGATTAACTGTATCTCGCCCGGCAACGGTGGCATGAGTCACGCCCATTTAACGGAAACCTCTGGGCCATTGCAGGGAACAGTGATCGCAGCCCAGGCCAACTACTACCGGGTTCAATTAAATCATCCTCAAGTCCCAGGCCAACTTCTGTGTTTACGGCGGGGCAGGCTGAAGAAACAGGGGCAGCAGGTTTTTGTCGGCGATCAGGTCTTGATTGCAGAACCCGATTGGGGGGCCATGCGAGCTGTGATTGATGCAGTTTTACCCCGCACCTCTGCCTTAACCCGGCCAGCCATTGCCAATGTGGATCAGATTTTGCTGGTGTTTGCCCTCCAAGACCCTGAACCCGATCCGTGGCAGATCAGCCGATTTTTAGTAACCGCCGAAGCCAGTGGTTTAGAGATTACGGTGGTGTTGAGTAAAGCAGATTTAGTAAAACCTGAAATTCACCAGGCCTGGATTACACGCCTCAGCTCTTGGGGCTATCGGACAACTGTGGTGAGCGTCCTCGGGGATGGGGGCATTGACTCACTCCTGACGCATCTGAAGCATCAACTCAGCGTGATTTGTGGCCCGTCTGGTGTGGGCAAAAGTAGTTTAATCCAGCGACTCATTCCCGGCCAGGAGATTCGGATTGGCGCGGTCTCAGAGCATTGGCACAAGGGTAAACATACCACCCGCCATGTGGAGCTTTTTCGGTTACCGGGTGGGGGCCTGCTAGCCGATACGCCAGGATTTAATCAGCCGGATTTGCCGATTTTAGCTTCAGAGCTAGGGGGATGTTTTCCCGAAATTCGTGGTCGTTTAGCTCACCAGGCCTGTCAATTTCATAACTGTCAACATCTGAGTGAGCCGGATTGCGCTGTCCGTGGGGCCTGGGAACGGTATGAGCACTATCAGATCTATCATCAGGAATTAACAGCCCGAGCAACCATCTCAATGCCAACAGCGACTCTCAGTCAAAAACAAACTCAACGCCTGAGCCAACTTTCTCGTAAAGCCCAACGCCGTCACCAACATCAAGGCAGTCAAGCAATTTGGCTAGATGATCTGGATGATTAGACAGGGGAAAACACTCGAGTTCCGGTCAATTTAGAGTGAACGCTTGAACCGTAGATCGCGCCGCAGGATATGACCGTTTGGGGGCGGGGTTTAACATTTTCCAAGTCTCTGTTTAATCACATTGGATGGCCTGGGAATTTCATTGTTCACTATATTTATTTTTCTGAGGAGTGAAACATAAAAATACTTGAAACTATGGCAAGGAGCAGTTTTGAGTGTCTCAGTTTTAGCAGAAATGACCATACAACTTATCATTCCCCCCTCAGTCCTAGAAAATAGCAAAATCGCAGGAAAAAACCCTAAACAACCTAAGCAATTTAGGCAATCTAGGGCAATTCAAGGATCAAGAGTCAATTTTCCGAAGTTCGGATTAATTAGGCATCTTGCTCAATGTAAAGAAACAGTAAACCCATGACAACCACTGGCATTAACCAGGTGACAACGGGAATAAAGATCCAAGGTAAAAAAGAAGCAGCGTAATCACCACTCATGGGTTAATCTCCTCTCTTGAGTAAATTAGGAAATCGGTCAATTAGTTGAACAGGCCGGTCATGATTCCGTCAACAACGGAAAAGTTTTCCAACAGGAAGAAGGCAACAAAGGCTCCCCCCATGGCTCCCACAAAGAAGCCAGCGGTTAACTGGCTCCAACCTTCACTGGATTTCAAAGCATCAGCAGATGGTTTTTGGAATGAGGCCAGGCCATAGGCAGCCATACAAGCGGTGGCCAGAAGAATTAAGGCAATTCCAGAGATGAGACCGCCCAAATTGGCCACATCAGAGTCCCGCAGGGGCCCCAATTTTACCCAAGGGCCAATTAAGAAATAACCGTGCGCCATTCCCACTTCCAATCCCCGCAAAATCGGTGACAGGCCTGGGCGATAGATCGGTAAGTTACCAATAAAGGTTTTGGTAAAGCTGGAATCAGAAATGGGTGTGGATAAATGCCCCGCAAAGGGATCCCCCCCATAAGGCTTAACTAATTCTTCGGCCATAGTTATTATTTCCTCAGACGGTCTAAGCCTCTGCATGATGGGCAAAGGTCTCAGGAGATATTCTAGGGAAGTTGGGGGAAATTCACGCGATCTCGATACCATCTCTTTAAGAAACTTCACTATTTTTAATTTCCCTGATGTCAACGGGTTTCCATCCGGTTAGTTTTGGGGGCTGTCCTGGTTTTGTCCGACTCAAACAGGCAAAAATTAGGGATCTTTTATAGATCAATCGGCTGTATTGTTTCGAGGCCTGGTCAGGGCTTTCTGAGTCAAAAGTAATTGCCAAACCGCTACCGACATCCACGAGGTCAGCCGATGCAGCCGTTTATGAATTCTAGGGAACCCTTGGTGACGGGGGCAATTGTGAGACTGGTTCTCACCTCAAATGGTTTCCTGGCAAGACTGGATGGGTTTCCTCAGATGAATGCCCCAGTTTTGGCAGAAATGACGATAGTTGGCTTGATGAAGCTCCTGATACCAGGCCTCGGAGGGGAGCCTCGCCCTGATAGGATGAACAAGACAGCAATTGCCTTATGACAGGTTTGACTGGGGGGCGTTGTTGGCTGAGATTAAATACTGGTTCAGGATTTTTTAGGCTTGTTTATGACCGCTGTTTCTTCCCCTAGCCGGACTGTGCGGATTGGTTCACGGAAAAGTCAATTGGCCTTAGTGCAAACTGAATGGGTGCAAGCGGAACTCCAGCAACGGCATCCTCAGCGACAATTTGATGTCGTCACCATGACCACCCAAGGGGACAATATCCTCGATGTGGCCTTGGCCAAAATTGGCGACAAAGGACTGTTTACCAAAGAATTAGAAGTTTCAATGTTACAACGGGATACGGATCTGGCCGTGCATTCCCTCAAAGATTTACCGACCCATTTGCCAGAAGGGTTAATTCTTGGGGCAATTACCGAGCGGGAAGATCCAGCCGATGGCCTGGTGGTCAATGCCAAATTCAAGGAGCATCAACTGGATACCTTACCCGCGGGTTCCGTGATTGGCACATCCTCGCTGCGGCGGCTGGCTCAACTGCGACATTACTTTCCCCATTTGATGTTCAAGGATGTGCGCGGCAATCTCAATACTCGGTTGCAAAAACTGGATGCGGGCGAATACGACGCGCTGATTTTGGCCGTGGCTGGATTAAAACGCTTGGGCTTTGGCGAGCGGATTCAACAGGTGATTCCGGCGGAAATTTCGCTCCATGCGGTGGGCCAAGGGGCGTTGGGAATTGAATGTCGCGCCGAAGACCCAGAAATCTTAGCGATTGTGAAAACCCTTGAACATTACCCCACAGCCCAGCGGTGTTTGGCCGAGCGCGCGTTCTTACGGGAACTGGAGGGGGGCTGTCAGGTGCCGATTGGGGTGAATACTCAGATTGAAAATGATCGCCTTACCTTGACAGGCCTGGTGGCGAGTTTGGATGGGCAACGGCTGGTGAAAAATCAAATTACTGGTGCTGTTCCTGAGGCTGAAGCCTTGGGCATTCAACTGGCAACAATCTTAAAGGAACAAGGGGCAGCAGAGATTCTGGCAGAGATTTTTACGGAAGTTCGCCCAGGAACTTGATTTTTGTTTTAGGATGTAATCTATCTCTGTTCTCGGCCTGGGATGATCAGAGCTGGGATTCTCAGGGGGTTAAAATAATAACCTGCGCGACTACTGTTCACAATCCGTACTATTACTGTTGAAAAAATCTGTTGCTAAGGGGATGCTAGTTATTAATAACCAAGTATTTCGGGGTTAGCTCGCTTTTCATGGCATCAACCACGGACAATCCCGAAAATGGTGAAAGCCAATCCCCAGCCTCTTCCTGGCAAAGGGATCTATCCATACCCAATTGGTTAGCCCAGGCCAATCAGTATCAATTAATTCGAGATACATTCACACAATTACCGCTGTTGATTGTGGTCTATAGCCTTGAAGGGGCATTGTTGTCTGTCAATGAGGAATTTAGCCATGTCATCGGTTGGACAACCGCAGATTTAGTTTCCCAAGATGTTTTGGCCGCCTGTTATCCCGACCCAGCCACGCGGCAAAAGGTTCAAGATTGGATGCTCAACCCGACCTATGGCTGGCATTCGATTCCAACCCATACCCGGCCTGGGCAAATCATTGAAACTCTCTGGTGCTTTTTACGCTTACCGGATGGCAGTGGCATCGCCTGTGGGCAAAATATGACGATCCTACACCAGGCCCAGACAGCCCTCTTAGAAACAACTGAACGCTATGCCCTACTGATCATGGGGATTAACGATGGGGTTTGGGATTGGGATTTACGCACTAACGAAGTGTACTACTCTCCCCGTTGGAAAGTTTTATTGGGATATCAAGAATACGAGTTAGGCCAAACCTTAGAAGAGTGGATTAATCGCATTCATCCCCAAGATGTGGAGCGAGTCAAGCTGAACCTCACCCTCCATACCCAAGGGCAAACTCCCCACTTTCAGCAGGAATATCGAATTCGCCACAAAAATGGCCAGTATCGTTGGGCCCTAAGTCGCGGCCAAGTTCTCCGGGATCAGTATGGGCAAGCCTACCGGATGGCGGGGTCTCTGACGGATCAGACTGAACATCGCATGGCGGAAACTCAACTGCTCCATGATGCCCTGCACGACCCCCTGACCGGCCTACCGAATCGCGCCTTATTATTAGATCGCCTTGGCCAGGCCTTGCGTCATGCCCGCAGACGTGCAACCTATCACTTTGGCTTGTTATTTATTGATATTGACCGATTCAAAGTCATTAATGACAGCCTTGGGCATTCTTCTGGAGACCAGTTATTGATTGAATTTACCCACCGTTTGCAACAGTATCTAAGGCCCGATGATACGATTGCTCGGATTGGGGGTGATGAGTTTGTCATTTTACTCGATGATCTGACTGAACTCGATGATGCTCTTGTCATTGCGCAACGTCTCTTAGCAGCATTTGAGGTTCCCTTTATTGTCAAAGGGCAATCCTTTTTTGCCACAGCTAGTATTGGGATAAACTTAAAATCTGACTTGAATCAGCCCCCGGATGAATATATTCGCAATGCGGATATTGCCATGTATCGGGCCAAAGTTGCTGGGGGAAATCGCTACGTCATTTTTAAACCGGAAATGCATGCCAAATTGCAAGAGCGAATGCAGCTAGAAAATAGCCTCTATCAGGCCTTGGAAAAGCAACAGCTATGTGTTTACTATCAACCAATTTATTGTTTAGAAGCTCGCTCCTTAAAAGGATTTGAGGCTCTGATTCGTTGGCACAGTCCACTGGAAGGGTTGGTTCTCCCCGATAAATTTATTCCCATTGCCGAAGAAACCGGTTTAATTATTCCCATTGGAGCCTATGTCCTCTGGAATGCCTGTCAACAAATGCAAGAATGGCTGAGTCTCTCGCCGGATTTAAATTTGATCTTAAGTGTCAATGTTTCCGCCCGGCAATTAAGTCAAGCCCATCTGGTTGATACGATCCTGGAAACTCTCAACCGTACTGGCTTACCCTCCGAATGTCTGCAGTTAGAAATCACGGAAACAACTGTGGTTGAAAATCCTGATACGGCGATGCAGATTTTATTAATGCTAAAAGAGCACAATATCCGCCTAGCCATGGATGATTTTGGCACGGGCTATTCCTCCTTGGGCTATCTCAGTCGTTTACCCATTGATGTCCTCAAAATTGATCGTTGTTTTATCAAAGATATTGAGAGCAAGGAAAACAGCCTAGAAATTATTCGGGCTATCTTGGGGATTGCCCAAGGTTTGAAGTTAAGTGTTGTCGCTGAAGGGATTGAGTCGGAGGTTCAGGCGCGGCAGTTGCTGGAATTGGGTTGTCAGGCAGGGCAGGGCTATTACTTTTCCCAACCCCTAGACGTGGAACAGGCCAGTCAATTAGTGAAGCGGGCCGCCAGGGAGAAAGATCAAATTTCTGATTTTGCCGAAGATCGTCCGCCTCAGGTTTAGACTTAACCGCTCCGCTTAGATGATTGGAGAGTGGCTGAGGATGCCCCCCGCTTGAACCGTCATAATTTGGGCTGAGTCTAACCAGGCCGGGTCAAAGACACCTAAATGAGTTGTGGTGATAATCGTTTGAAAGCGGTTTTCAATTGTACTCAGGAGTTGATTTTGGCGGTGTAAGTCTAACTCGGCAAGAACATCATCCAAGAGCAACAGGGGTGGTTCGCCAATTACGGCTTCAATCAGTTGTAATTCTGCCAGTTTTAGGGCTAAAACCAAGGTGCGCTGCTGTCCCTGGGAGCCGTATTGCCGCGCCGGAATTCCATTAATCGTCAATTCCAAATCATCGCGGTGGGGGCCGACCAACGTTGTCCCTTGGACTTGTTCTGCTAAGGCTCGGGCCTGGAATTTTTCCATAAAGGCTTGCCAGAGGTGTTCTGGTTCTTGGCTGGGGGCAATGACATTGGGGCAGTAACTCAGGGCTAGGTGTTCCCGCTGATCACTAATTTTGGTTTGCCAGGCCTGGGCTAAGGGGGCTAAACGTTCTATTAAGCGATGACGGCGGCGCATCACCCTCACTCCAGCCGTGGCCAGTTGTTGATTCCAGATCAGGAGTTGGGCTGAGTCCGGGGCCTGGTGCAGCAGTTGTTTGAGCAAAGCATTTCGTTGCCGGAGAATTTGCTGATAGGTTTGCCACAGGTGAGCATAAATGGGTTCCAACTGCACCAGTACCCGATCAATCCAGGCCCGGCGTTCATTGGGGCCACCCCGCACCAAGTCCAAATCTAAACAGGAAAATTGCACCGCATTTAGATGCCCTAAAAAATCTACGGCTCGCTTCACCCCCACCCCATTGACCAATAAACTCCGCCGCCGACTCTGCCGTAAAATCACACCCAACTCTAAGGGGCCACTGTCTCGGATTAGCTCAGCTTGGAGCAGGGCCTGGGGCTGATTAGTTTGAATCAGATCTCGGTCACGGCTGGTGCGATGGGAACTTAAACAGGCGAGCCACTCCACCGCTTCCAGGAGATTCGATTTGCCTTGGGCGTTTTCGCCAACCAGAATAATTTTGGGAGCGTGGAATTGCACCTGTTGCCCCAGATAATTCCGAAAATGAGTCAGGCTAAGGTGCTGGAGATACATTGCTAATTTATGGGCTAATTTGGCCCCTAGGGGCAGCGTAAACAAATATTACAATGTAGGGGTTCAGCAATCTGTCGCGCAGGGGATACTCAGGCCCATGTATATTCCGTTGGTGGGACATGTGAAGCAGCCAAAATCCTGGCTCCTCGGCCTGGGAGTTGCGGGAATTATCGTGGTCGGGGGGGGCCTGTGGTGGGCCACACAAACAAATCGTCAGATCGACCTCAGCCCCTACACCGCCTCCGCTGAAATTGGAACTAACCTGAACCTCCGCATTACTGCCAGTGGCAAGATTGTGCCGATTCAAACGGTGAATATCAGTCCGAAAAATTCTGGACAGTTAGCCCAACTTTATGTGGAGCAGGGAGATGCGGTGACGCAGGGGGAAATCATTGCCCGAATGGATAGCCGTGATGCCCAGGCCCAACTAGCTCTAGCCCAGGCCAACCTCGCTGATGCCATTGCCCGCCGGGATCGCACCCAGGCCGGAAATCGTCGCCAAGAAATTGCCCAGGCCCAAAATCAAGTCAATGCCGCCCAGGCCCGGATGTTGTTGGCCGAGGAACGCTTAAAACGGAATCAATTACTGGCAGAGGAAGGCGCAATTAGTCGGGATAGTTTAGATGCCTTAGTGGCCGATCGGGATGCCGCAGTCGCTACGTTGCAAGAAGTAAAAAAAAGGCTAGATCTGTTGCGAGAGGGGTCACGGCTCGAAGATATTCGCCAGGCCAATGCCCAGGTTGCCGCAGCTAAAGCCCAAGTCGAAGCGGCCCAAGTCGTGTTAGCGGATACGGTGATTCGGGCCCCCTTTCCAGGGATTATTACCCAAAAATATGCCACCCCTGGGGCCTTTGTCACCCCAACCACCTCTGCTTCGACCACCTCCTCGGCCACCTCCACCTCCATTGTCGCCATTGCCGAAGGCCTGGAAGTGATTGCCGAAGTCCCAGAAGTGGATATTGGCCAAATTAAGCTGGGAATGCCCGTGGAAATTGTGGCAGATTCCTACCCGGATCAAACCTTTCGGGGCGAAGTTCGCTTAGTTGCGCCAGAAGCAGTGGTGGAGCAAAATGTCACCTTTTTCCAAGTCCGGGTCAAAATTCGCACCGGCCTGGATAAACTCCGCTCCGGGATGAATGTGGATTTAGCCTTTATTGGTCAATCCCTGCCCAACGCCCTCCTGATTCCAACGGTGGCCATTGCGACTGAAGCCGGTGAAACTGGGGTCTATGTCCCTGGCCCCGATCAAAAGCCCGTTTTTCGCCCGATTACGATTGGCTCGAGTATTGCGGATAAAACCCAAATTTTAGAGGGGCTAGAACCGGGCACCACTGTTTTTGTTGATTTCCCAGAAAAATTACGTCCCAAACAGGATTAACCCCCCGCCCCCAAATCTCGCCTGTATGATGGAGGGATAGTCCGTCCTTAACATTTAGTAATGATTGTTAATCAAGGATCACAGGCCCCCACGCCAGAGCTAACCCAGGCCCCCCCAGGATTTTGGCAGTCCCTACTCCAAAAACTGTTGTTTGGGCAAAAGCCAACCCCGGAGTTATTTGCTATTCTCTTGGTCTATTTTGTCCAGGGAATACTTGGCCTGGCGCGTTTGGCAGTCAGTTTCTATTTCAAAGATGAGTTGGGGTTAACGCCCGCCGAGGTTTCCGCCTTGATGGGGATTGTCGCCCTGCCCTGGGTGCTGAAGCCGGTGTTTGGCCTGGTGTCCGACAGTTGGCCCCTCTTTGGTTATCGCCGCCGTTCCTACTTGGTCTTGGCCGGTTTACTCGGCAGTGGGGCCTGGATTTACTTGGCGTTGGGAGTTCACTCGGCCTGGCAAGCCACCTGTGCCATTGCAACCAGTTCCTTAGCCATTGCTGTCAGTGATGTAATTGTCGATTCCTTAGTGGTGGAACGGGCCCGCTCCGAATCTGCCCAGGCCGCGGGAACCTTGCAATCGCTCTGCTGGGCTTCTACGGCTCTGGGGGGGCTAATTACGGCCTATTTCAGTGGCCAACTTTTAACCCACTTCAGCACTGACACCATTTTTCTGATTACGGCGACCTTTCCCCTCTTGGTGTCTCTAGTTGCCGGCCTGATTGCCGAAATCCCCTTGAAAACTCGCCCACAATTATCAGCGACTTGGGAGCATTTAGTCGAAGTTGCCCAGGCCCTAAAGCAAAAGCAAATTTGGTTACCCGTGGCCTTTTTATTCCTCTGGCAAGCCACCCCCAACTCGGATTCGGCTTTTTTCTTTTTTACAACCAATGAATTAGGCTTTGATGCGGAATTTCTGGGACGGGTGCGCTTAGTTACGAGTTTGGCGGCCCTGCTGGGCGTTTGGATTTTTCAACGCTTTCTCCGGGCCTGGCCGGTGCGGGTTATTTTTTTCTGGAGTACAATTCTCTCGGCGGCCTTGGGGATGACCACATTGATTTTGGTGACTCATGCCAATCGGGGCCTGGGGATTGACGACCACTGGTTTAGCTTGGGAGATAGCTTAATCCTCACCGTCATGGGACAAATTGCCTTTATGCCCGTCCTGGTATTGGCGGCTCGCCTCTGTCCCCCCGGAATTGAAGCTACCCTCTTTGCCCTGTTAATGGCGATTTCTAATTTGGCCAACTTAGTCTCCCACGAAGGCGGCGCGCTCCTGACCCACTGGCTGGGGATCACGGCAGGTGAATTTGGGCAGCTCTGGATTTTAGTCGTAATTGCCAACCTCAGCACCCTCTTACCCTTGCCCCTCCTAAATTGGCTGCCAGAACATCAACCCACCCCGCATTTAGTCGTGGAGTCACCACCGGAAGCAGTCTTAACCCCGATCAGTGAAACCAAGCTGGAGTCTGTGACCAGCGGCTAATTTTTTGACCTATTTTTTACTTAAGACGCACTGGCAAAGCGAATTTTCAGATAGTCCTCGTCCATTTTGGCCCCCACCGGCTGCATCCCGGCCAGGCCTTGGGGTAAGACCATGTTGCGGCGATGGTTACCAATGCGAATGTTCAACTCATCGGCATTCTTATTCAGTTCAATTTTTTCCTTGGGAATACCGGGTAGGTAAAGCTCTAGGCTATATTCGCCCTCAATGGCAATCACCCGAATCGTATTTTCCTGATAGTAAACTTTAGCCGGATCCTCACCCTGATACAGGGTTTCCTTCAACCGTTGCAGCGCGGCAATCCCACACAATTCCTCAGAAAAGAGGGGCACTTCCTTGACGGGCAAGGGGCGAAAGTTGTCGTGGATCTCTTGGCGGTACTGTTGTTGGGTGGACTTCCAGCGGCTAAAGAAGGGGTCGTTCACCGTGTCTGGAATAATCCGATTGGCGATGACTAGATCCGTGGCGACGTTATAGAGGCTTAAGTAGGCATGGGCCCGCAGCGACTCTTTAATCACCATTTTTTCGGGATTGGTCACCAAGCGGACTGAGGTTACGGTATTGTCAGTCAAGACTTTTTCCAGAGCTTCAATCTGCTCATAGAACTCATAGGGCGCGTCCATCACCTCCTGATCCGGCAAGGAAAACCCGACTAAAGGCTTGAAAATCGGCTCAACAATCGGCCGCAAGGCGACAGACATCCGCTGCAAGGGTTTATAAAAGCGGCGCATATACCAACCACTCACTTCCGGCAAACTGAGTAAGCGCAGGGCTGTGCCCGTGGGAGCCGAGTCAATAATTAAAACCTCATAGAGGCCCTCATCGTAGTGGCGTTTCATCCGCACCAGAGCAAAAATCTCATCCATTCCCGGCAAGATCGCCAATTCTTCTGCCTGCACCCCCTCCAGGCCCCGCGCCTGTAAAACTTGGGTGATATAGCGCTTAACCGCTCCCCAGTTATCTTCCAGTTCCATCAGGGCATCAAGTTCGGCTCCCCAAAGATTAGGCTGGACTGCCACGGGGACATGCCCCAACTCTTGATCAAAACTATCGGCGAGGGAGTGGGCCGGATCCGTACTGAGAACCAGGGTTTTGTAGCCTAACTCTGCACAGCGCAATCCCGTGGCCGCCGCAACCGATGTTTTGCCAACACCCCCTTTCCCGGTCATCAAAATTACGCGCATTGAAGAGTTTTCCACAAGAGGACTTTTTCTATTGTAAGAATATGTATTTTTTTGATCAATCTAGAGTTTGTGGTCGGGTCGGTATCCCTGAGCGAGCTAAGGTAGCATATATCAATAAAACTTGATTGGTAGCTGTTACATGCTTAGACCTGAGGGCAAACCCATGGGCACTGCTGCCGTGGCAAGTCTGCGCAATTACAGCCTAGTTACCGCCGCCTATTGGGGATTTACGCTAACCGATGGGGCCTTGCGGATGTTGGTGTTGCTCTACTTCAACCAGATTGGCTATTCCCCCCTAGATATTGCCCTGTTGTTTTTGTTCTATGAGGTCTTTGGGGTTATCACCAACTTTTTGGGCGGCTGGATTGGCTCGCAGTTGGGCTTAAAAGTGACGCTCTACAGCGGGATTGGCCTGCAAATTTTGGCCCTGGTAATGCTCTCGCCCCTCCAACCGAGTTGGCCCCTGGCCCTGGCGATTCCCTATGTGATGCTGGCCCAGGCCCTCTCTGGGATTGCAAAGGATTTAACTAAGATGAGTTCTAAAAGTGCCATTCGTCTAGTCGTGCCCCAATCGGCCCAGAGTCAACTGTTCAAATGGGTGGCCCTGCTGACAGGTTCTAAAAATGCCTTGAAGGGGGTGGGTTTTTTTCTTGGGGCGGTGTTGCTGAGTTGGCTTGGGTTTGACCGTTCACTCTGGTTGATGGCGGCGGGATTGTTCCTGATTCTCAGCACAGGCCTGGTTCTACCCGCGGGGATGGGCAAGATCAAAGCCAAGGTGAAGTTTAAGCAGCTTTTTTCTAAAAGTAAGGAAATTAATATCCTTTCAGCGGCGCGATTCTTCCTGTTTGGGGCGCGGGATGTCTGGTTTGTTGTCGGGTTGCCGGTTTTTCTGCGGAGTGTTTTGGGCTGGTCGTTCTATCAGGTGGGGGGCTTTTTAGCGCTGTGGGTGATTGGCTATGGCCTGGTTCAGTCCTTGGCCCCAACCCTATTGCAACGAATTAACCCAGGCCAGGCCCCCCAGGCCAGCACGATTTGCTTTTGGACCTTTACCTTGACGGCAATTCCCGGCTTGATCGCGGTGGGTTTGGGGCTGGGCCTGGATGCAAATTGGGTGATTATGATCGGGCTGTTAATCTTTGGCGTGGTCTTTGCCTTTAATTCTGCGGTTCACTCCTACTTAGTTTTGGCCTATACGGAAGATGATCAGGTGGCCCTCAATGTCGGCTTTTATTACATGGCTAATTCCGGTGGGCGGTTAATTGGGACGGTGCTATCGGGTTGGGTCTATCAAATAGCGGGCCTGGGGGGCTGTCTCTGGGTTTCCTTGCTGTTTGTCTTGGCCGCGGGCCTGATTACCCTAAAACTCCCGAATCCAAACCCTGGCCTGGTGAGTGAGGGGTCGCAATACCGCGATTAGTGCCGTCAACTATCCAGTAACCGAATTTGTCCCGTTTGCCCATCCATTTCAACGTGTTGCCCCGTTTTTAGCCGTTGGGTGGCCTGTTCTAAGTTCATAATCGCTGGAATCCCCAACTCCCGGGCCACAATTGCGCCATGGGACAAGCGACCGCCGACTTCGGCAATAATCCCCACAGCCCCCGTTAAAATTGGCAACCACCCGGCATCGGTATAGGGCACAACCACAATTGTATTGGGGGGAAAACGCTTGGCCTGGCTGGGATGGTGGATCACGTGTACCCGACCTTGGCAAATTCCCGGACTCACGCCAATGCCTTGCCAGTTGACGGGATGGGGAGCCGTAATGCTCAAGGGTAACTGCGGGTGGAGTCCATAGGCGACATAGGGAATTGGTTCCAGGCCTTGGAGGGCAGTAAATTCCTGGCGGCGGTGGTGAATTGTGTGTTGATAAGTTTTCCAGTTGACTGTCTGGGGAGATTCAATGGCAGTGGTAATTTCTGAAAACGTCAAAAAGAAAATATCCCCAGTAGCGGCCAAATTCTGAGACGTTAACCACTGTTGCTCCAGGCCGAGGAAACTCCAGCGCAAATGGGCCAGCAGTTGACTATAGACCGATGCCACGTCCCCTTTCAGATTTACCCGTGATTGCACCCAGGCCGGGGCTTTTTTAGCGGGTTTCAATTTTTCTAGGGATGTAGATTGAGTTAACAAAGAACCTATAAGTTGCCAGACCAATTCCGGGGTTTCGCGCCAAGTGGGCACCGAAATATCCGTCGCCGTGGGACTCATATAGCCATAGGTTTGGAAAAATTCTTCTACTTCTGCCAAAATTGCTTGCCCTTCCGGTGAGGTTTCCAGGGTGGGTCGGACATCAGCAAAATCTTCCCGTAACTGTTCTTGCAACCCTAATTTGATCTGTTGGGCAATCCGAGTCAAGGCATTGAGAGCGGCGGTTTCAGGGCTGGTCTGGGTTTCGAGCTGTTCTGGGTTGACTTTGGCAATTGCTTGTCTCAGGGCCGCACTCAGGGGAGCCATGATGTTGTAGTAGGTCGCCCGCTCCAGGCCAGTCAGAATTATGTTAATCCGATCCAAGCGTTCCTGAGGAGCTGTGGTCAGGGTCAGGGGGTGCTGCTGGAGTTCCTGGAGAAGGGGCTGGAGATGTTTTTGAAAATCCCGCTGCCAATCCCGCGCCAGTTGCCATTCCCGTTGTCCGAGTCTCCCCAGGCCGGGTAGGGCTTTCAGGCTGGTACTCAAGGGGGGGCGGCTCATCTTGGCCCCACGGGTGAGAAATTCTAAACTCTCAGGCGGCAATCCCATCCGGCGAAAAATCGTGCCCAAGAGGGTGGCATTAAAATAAGCCCGTCCAAAGTGTAAATCGGCTGTGGCCTGGAAATCTAAGCCTTGGGCCTGTTTGCCTAAAACCAAGCTGAAAATTTGTCCCCAAACCCCACAGGTGAGCGGCCGATTGATTGACCAGGTTAAGGGATGAATCACGCCCGGAATCACTTCCGCGGCAATTTTCCGTGTCCAAATTGGGAGCAGGGTTGTAATTGGCCGGGCCTGGAGCAGCCAAAGTTGTTGACCGTCATAGGCCCATTCAATGTCCTGGGGAATGCCATGAAACCGATTTTCGAGATCTCGACACAAGCGGGCCACGTCCAAGATCACGGCAGCAGGCACATCCCCCGTTACCTCCAGTTGATCCGCAATCGCCCCCTGCTCATTGAATAGAACCCGATAGGATTCCGGGGTAAATTGTCCAGAAACCACACGACTGGCCGGGCCGGGTAAGGCTTCCACCGCCACACAATCTAAGCCCCCCCAGAGCGGATCCCGACTAAAGGCCACCCCCGCAAACACGGCCTGGACTTGGACTTGCACCAACACCGCCATGCCAGCATCGGTCGTCTCAGCCTCCTCGCGGTCATTCACGGCACTGTAGGATTTTTGGACTGCAATCAGGGCCTGGGTAAGTTGGTCGGGCGTAACAATATCTAAAAAACTGGCATATTGCCCGGCCATGGAGGTCGCCAGCGAATCTTCACCCGGAGCCGAGGAGCGGACAACATAGGGATAGTTGGGGTCAAAGCGCAAACTCTCAATCAAGGGTTCAGGATCATCCCCGGCCGGAATAATCCACCCCAGCGGCACGGCATACCCCCAGCGTTTGAGTTGACTGAGTGTGGCTGCTTTGCCCCCAACTTTGCTGGCCTCCAATGGCTGATCCAACGACAACACAGCGTGACTTCCCTGGAAAAACTGAAACATGGTTTGACTATCTGGCCTGGCCTGGTGCTTGTTTAAGGCTAAATCATCGGGTAAATCTTCATAAATCCATCCCAAAGTGAGGGCTAACACCCCCGCCGCCAAAGTTTCAGGCACCGACCGCCGCAACAAGGACACCATCGTCGGAAAAATAATTAAAGCCACCAGCCGCCCCTGTTTGCGTTGGCGAAAAATTGTAAAACTGACTCCACTAATCAGCAGCGTTAACCAGGCCACGCGGGGATCAAACCAGAACACACCCCAAACCACATTGGTTGTTCCCGCCCCATTCCCCCAGCAGTACCGCCCGGCCACCAAACACAACAGGGCTAACCACGGGCCGACAGTTAAGTCGGGAAACCACTCCTGCACCCAAACCACCGCTAAAATGCCCTTTGCGGCTTCACTGGCCACCGCCAAAATGCCCAAGACTGTCCCACCGTGATAGAAGGCCGCTGACACGCCAACATTTCCGGTTCCCAATTGTGAAAGTGGCCGCTTGAGAAACAGGCAGCTCAATCCATTGATCAGGGGCAAACCACCTAAAACTGAACAACCCAGGCCGAGGATAATGGCCAATCCAATCTGTATTAGGAGCATCAAGGGCAGATTTCCAAGACAAGAGGCTGAGGGGGATGCAACTTAGACTGATAGCGCGCAAGAGGGGTTAGAACTGAAGTCATGAAGGCGATAGAGATCATTGATTCATCTTTTCGTAAATAGCCACAGAAGACGGCGAGGTGCGGGTTAAATAGTTAAAGACCCAAAACTTAAACCAAGAGTCCATAATTACTGGAACTGTGGCAATAAAGCTGTTATTAAAGGTGTGGTTTTCGGGCAGGCCAAAGTGGGCAAACAGTCCGCCTAAAATGACATCCCAGCCTTCTGGCGAGTGATACCCAACAAACAAATCCGTAATCAAAATAATTAAAAATACTTTAGTAGCATCATTGAGTCCATTAAATGTCCGGGCAAAAAACAACCGCAGGGAACTTAACTGCCGCCGTCCCAAATAAACCAGGCCGACAAATGTTGCCAGAGACACTAAATCCGCAAAGATATTTTTCAGGCCATCTAGGGTGCGATACCCGGCTTCCAGAAACAGTTCTTCGGCTTTTTTGACCAGCTTTTCCCGCACTTGTGTTTCAGAATAGGGTGGTTTAATTCCCAGGAGTTCCCGAATTTCAAGCTGTTCTTTATATCCAAAAAACTCTTGCCGAAAATGCTCGCCAATTTCCTGACTAATTTCTGCCGGATTCGGGTTACGCGTCCACCAATTATCCAGGAGGGGTTCAAAAATAAATGTGCGCGTCGCGATCTGCACAATCAAAGGGACAAACACAAGAATCAGTAACCAGCGGATGCCTGTGGCCTGTTGTTTACGGAGGTTGCGTAAGTCTCGAACCACTTCTTGCTCGTAGTCTGGATCCAGTTCCCGGCGAATCTGATTAGCTGTATCAAAAAATGACCCAATCAGTTGTTGATTTTGGGGTGGTTTGCGATTGGGGCCTGAGGTGGGGATCAGTTGGCCGCTGCCAGTGATTGGATCCGTAATCAGGGTGGTGCTGGGGGCGACATTGGCAGACAGCGGGGCCGGGTTGGGGATGGTTCTGGAGGAGGAGGGAATCAGGGGAGCCGCTTGATATTTACCGGCAACAGATTCGATAAAGGCGAGTTTGGCGAGGATTTCCGTTTCTTGGGGATCATCCCGGAGATTTTTGAACCGGCCGGTGAGTTGAAACTGACTCAGGTTAAATTCAATGGTATTCAGTTGTTGCGAAACTTTGGTTTGGAGATAGTCCGAAGCAGCTTTGCCTAATTGCGGATCAAAGGTCACGGCCTGGCCCTGGAAATGCTTATCTTCAATTTCTTTGAGGCTAATGGCTCCCTGATAGGCTTTTTCGAGACTGCTGAGTTGCCATTGCTGTAACCACCGCTGCCACATAGGGAGTTCCCAAGAAATGCAAGCAAAATTACTTCCCAGTCTAAGGCCCGGATTTTGAATTGAATAGAGGAACAGGCTAGAGTGGGGGCAGTGCACCCAGGCCCCGTGTTGGATTCATGTTGCCCAAACTTCCCCCTTTTTTCATGAAACGATCTGCATGGCTCGTGGGGGGCCTGGGCGTTGTTGCCGCTGGAGTCATAGGAGTCGGGGCCTGGTGGAGCATGACAAAACAGCAATCCCCCCCGGCCGAGGTGAACCGCTTTAGCCACATTCTCCAGGCCCCGCCCGCCGAACAAGTTACCGCTCTAGAAAAACTCGCCCAAACGGGTACTGAACTTGAACAAACCCAGGCCCAGTATCTCTTAGCCGTCAATGCCCTTAAGAATCAGGAGCCAGAGCAGGCCCTCAACTGGTTACAAGGGTTAGAGGAAAAAGCATCGCCGTTAACTGCCCCCATCCTCGTCCTCCAGGCCCAGGCCCACACCCAAGCCAAACAACCGGAAGCGGCCCAAGCCACTTGGAAACAACTTTTAACCCAATTTCCCCAAGAACCGGAAGCGGCTACGGCCCTGATTGCCCTAAACCGACCTGATGAAGCCATTGCCCAATTTCCCCAAGTCCCGGCCGTTGTCGAATTAGCTCAAAAACGCCTCCAGGAAAACCCGAAGCAATTGCCTTTAATGCTCCTGATTGCCCGCTATGGTCTTTATTTACCGAACTATCTGGAGGTTTTAGATCGCCTGACCAAGGACTACAGCAACCAACTGACCCCTGAGGACTGGGCTGCCATTGGGTTTGGCTACTGGGAAAAGCTCTCCTATAAAAAAGCGGGCCTGGCCTACCTCAAGGCTCCAGAAACGTCCTTTAATCTCTATCGGGCTGGACGGGCCTTGCAACTGGGAGGCGAAAAACAACAGGCAATCACCACCTATCAACGGGTTGGGCAACTATTTCCCAATTCAAAAGAAGGGGCCTTGGCCTGGTTACGCTTGGGCCGCTTAACCTCCGATAACAGCCAGGCCCTGACCTATTTTCAGAAAGCCATCGCCACTGCCCAAACAGTCAATAAACTAACCATTGCTGGAGATGCACTGCTAGATCAAGCCGGCCAGTGGGAAAAAGTTGGGAATACCGCTCAAGCTGCTATCACCCGCGACACTCTTTTAACCACCTATGCCACTACCCCCGCCGCCGCCCAACTGCGATGGCAACAGGCCCAACGGGATGCCCAGGCCAAAAACCTAGACGAAGCCCGGACTTGGGCTAAATCCCTTCTCAGAAATAATCCTGATAGTGAACTGGCTCCGACCGCGGCCTTTTGGTTAGGACGCTGGGCCAAGGATCAGCAAGAGCGTGATCAAGACTGGCAAATCCTGATTGAAACCTATCCGAGTTCCTACTACACTTGGCGGGCCTTGAGTTTAATGGGCAAACCCGTGGGTAACTTTACGACAGTTCGCTCTAAAAATCCCCCCGTTGATCTGAGTCGCCGCCAAGTTTTAGCCTTAACAACGGGATCCAAAACCCTGAAGGCACTCTCTGAAATGGGGCAAGCGGGCCTGGCCTGGAGTCGCTGGCAATGGGAATTTCAGAATCGAGTTGAACCCACGGCTTCGGAACAATTAACCGATGGCTTGCTGCGGCTGGGGGTGGGCGACTACTTGGATGGCATTTTTATGCTGGAGAATTTGCAACAACGGGCCCGGACCGAACCGGCAACCGCCGCGTTTTTTGCCCCGATTCAAGCCGATCTCGCCTATTGGTATGCCCTTTATCCCCTGCCCTATTGGAATCAAGTCCAGGCCTGGTCAACTAAACGGCAAGTGAACCCGCTGCTGGTCATGGCCCTGATTCGGCAAGAGTCGCGTTTTGAAGTGGGGATTCAATCCGTTGTTGGAGCCACAGGGTTAATGCAAGTGATGCCGGACACCGCGGCCTGGATTGCCCCCCAAATTAACTTGAAATCCTATCGTTTGAACAGTGTGGATGACAGCCTCAATCTAGGAACCTGGTACTTTGCCCACACCCATGATCTCCACGAGCAAAATACGCTCTTAGCTTTAGCGAGTTATAACGCTGGGCCGGGAAATGTTGAGGATTGGCTAAAACGGTTTGGCTATCAGGATCCGGATCGCTTTATTGAACAAATTCCCTTTCCCGAAACCTATGGCTATGTCAAATCTATTTTTGGGAATTACTGGAACTACTTACGCTTGTATGGAGACCCTGCCACCTTACCCTGACTTTCCCGGAGCCGCTGCCGCAACCATGAAACAATACAGGAAGGAATTTAAGACGATAACTCTAGGTTCAGGCCAACTGTGAAGGTAGTTCTCTGTGGGTATTACGGCTTTGGTAATGGCGGGGATGAAGCCCTCCTAGCAGTACTGCTGCAATTTCTCCCCGAAGATGTCACCCCCATTGTGCTCTCGGCCAATGTGGAACGCACGGAAACCCTGCATCAGGTGAAGGCCATAGATCGGCGGAAGTGGGGCCTGGTTTTGCAAACAATTCGGGCGGCGGATGGTTTTGTCTGGGGCGGCGGCAGTTTGATGCAGGATGCTACCAGTTTTGCCAGTCCAATTTATTACGGCGGATTAATGCTCTGGGCGCAACTTTCTGGCTCTAAAACCGTGGCCTGGGCCCAGGGGATTGGCCCGCTGATTCGGCCTTGGACACGCTGGTTCACGGCCTGGCTGATGGGGCGATGTACACAGGTTACGGTTCGGGATGGTCAATCCGCCACTTGGTTACGCACTCGCCATATTCCCTATCACCAGGCCCCGGATCCAGTTTGGGCCTTAACTGAAACCCCTGTGCCTGGCTATGAGCATTTACCGGCCAATCGAGTCGCGGTCTCCTTGCGGCCCCACAGTTCCTTGACCCAGGCCGGGTTGTTATTGCTCACGGAAGCCCTGGTGGAATTTCAAAAAGCAACGGGTGTCTTTATTGTTCTGTTGCCGTTTCAAAAATCCAAAGATCTCCCCATTGCCACGCTGCTCCAGGCCAACCTGCCAAAAGTTAGCCAAATCATCTTCCTGGAAAACCCGCGGGAACTCAAAGCGATGTTTGCTTCGGTACAGATGACGATTGGGATGCGCTTACACGCGTTGATTATGGCGGCGGCGGCGGGTTCTAAATGCTTTGCCCTGAGTTATGACCCGAAAGTCCAGGTTTTAGCCGCAGAATTTCAGTTTCCCGTTTGGCAATTACCAAAACTCCCGGAAACAGCGGCCGAAATCACCCAGGCCTGGTTAGCACTTTATAGCCACGGTCAGCCCCTTCCCCCAGAACGCATTACCCACATCTGCCAAGCCGCCGCCACCCAGGCCAAAGCCCTGCAAGACTGGTCTTAACCGCTGCCCTATTCCCCATGTCCCGTTGCCATCGCCTCACCCTCCAACCAGAGCAATTACAAGCTGATCCGATCGTGTTAACCCCAGAGCAACAGCACTATTTGGGTCATGTTTTGCGTTTGGGCCAGGGGGATCACTTTATTGCCATGGATGGTCAGGGCCAGGCCTGGGTCGCTGAGTTACAAGACGAGTTAGGCCAAGCCAGATTACTTCAGCCCACTGTCACCACGCCAGAATTACCCATCCCCGTGAATTTATGTATTGCCCTCCTGAAAAATAATGCCCTTGAACCCGTGATTCACCAGGCCACGGAACTTGGGGTCACAACCATTTACCCGCTGATCACCCACCGCAGCTTACCCGCCCCTAGCCTGCAAAAACTTCACCGCTGGCAGCGCATTGCCCAGGAAGCCGCCGAACAGTCCCAACGCCTCTATGTCCCCAGGATTGCCCCGCCCCAGGCCTGGTCAGAGGTGTGTCTGTTACCCGCAGCAACAAGTGAGAAACTCTTTTGTAGCTTAGAACCACAAACCCTGGCGATGACAACTCAGTTAAATCCAAGAATTTCGACAGCATCTGAGATTTGGTTAGCGATTGGCCCTGAAGGCGGTTGGACAGAAGCAGAAATGCAGACAGCAGCACAAGCACACTGGAACTCAGTATCTTTAGGACAACGTACCTTAAGAGCGATGACTGCCGCCATTGTTGGGTTGGGTTTAATTGCCAGTTATTTAGAAACCCCCGCTGCTTCGGTTTGATCAGGGTAAGTGCTATGTGGTCGAAAATTGTCGAACAGGTTCCAGGGACTCTAGTTATTTCACGACTGTAGTTGCGCCAAAGAGAATATTCAAAATTCCCATGGCAATTGTAATTTGAGCCACATCCCGTAAACTCTGTTCTAACTGCCCAAAATCCGGCCGTTCCCGCAAGGCCTGGAGCAAGAAAAATTGGTGTTCGGGAGCCAGTGAGGCCACATAATCTGGGGTGAGGGTATGGATCGGGACGGTTTTATAAAAGTCAATCTGTTGGCGCAGTTGCTGTTGCCATTTTTGCTTGGCTTGCTGATAGCTGAACTGGGCTTGGGCCAGGGCCTGGTATCGTTCCTGCTTAATTTTCTGGGCCTGGTTATAGACTATTTGGGAGACGATTGGCATAAAGAGTGATTTCAAGGCCATCACGCCAAATCCTACCAGGCCAAAGAAACTCACAAAGATAAGCAGAATAAATAGGAGTCTGATCAGCGGAAAGCGGGCCAACCAGAGTTTATTAAGCTGTGAAAAGGTAAACGATAGGATCATCAGTGATAACAGAGCTAGCAGCGCGTAGAGGACAATAAAGGTAATTTTTCCTTGCCCTGTCACGGCTTTAAGATCGGAATCTCGTAATCCTAAGGCTGCCATCCGCCGACTGATTGTCTGTTGAATTCCCTGCAACCGCCGTTGATAATCCAGGTCTATTTCCCGCCGTTCTTGCTCTAATCGCTCGGCAATACTGTTCATTTTCTGTGGATTAAAAATTCCCCGATACTGGGGTGGGGTTTCCGGTTCCGCTTCCGGTTGTTTGCGCCAGGCCTGGTAAGTTGTTCGGGCTACGGGTGGGTCTGCGCGGTGTTTCGGGGGTGGCTCCTGTTCTGTCAGGACTTGATAGGCTGCGTTGATTTTTTTGAAGTGTTCCTCGACCAGGCGGCGGGCCTTTTCCGGGGTGCCGGGGGGTAACTTATCGGGATGATATTCTTTGCACAGATTCAAGAAAGCCGCTTTGACTTCTGCTTTCGTGGCGCCGGGGGAAAGTCCCAGGAGTTCATAGTATTCGTTCATGACAGCGCAACGGAATCACAGCGATGATTGGCGGCATCAGGCTCTGGGGTGGGCGGGGGGGATGAGATGTTTATTTAAGAAAGTTTCCAGTTGACTCACAGATAATCGCGGCGATGGGCGCGGCATTGGGTGTTCTTGGTTATTAATCACCTGTTTCAACACCGGAATTTCGTATTGATAGGCAGCAAACCAATCTGGCTGGGTCGTAATGTCGCGGATTTCCAAGCTGAAAGGAATGGCCTGGATTTGGGCTAATTTTTCCACCAGGCCCTCACAGAGATGGCAGCCGGGTTTGCTGTAGAGAATTAAATGATTTAGGCTCATTGTCGGTTTAGGAACTTGGGGGCGCGCCCAGAACTGTTTTGGCCGCTAAGAGGGTTTTCTTCCGTTCAGCTTGACTGAGTTCAGCCCCGGCCTGGAGTTGCGTTGCCGTTTTTTGCAGCACCGTCGCCCCATTTTCATCCCCCATTTGTAAAGCTGTTTTCGCCGCCGTTTGCAGAAGTGTGGCCGCGCCGACCTTATCCCCTGCCGCCAATTTTTGCTCGGCCATTTGGGTTTGCCGATATTTGCCCAGGGCTAAAATGCTTTTTTGAACTTCTACATCCGGTTGCGGCTGATAGACGGTTTCAACCAGTAAACTCACTGCTACTTTTTCCGAAACCAGGCCAGTTAAGCCTTGCCCCGGATCATCATATTTCACCCGTAATTCCGCCAAGGGGTGCGTCCCGGCCGGCAGTGGGTCGATATAGACATTAATCAACAACGTGCGCGGACTAGCCATGAGTAAATCTCCAATCCGAACCGTAATCTCCTTAGCCGCCGTCTGGGTAATCTGCTGATCCAGCTCAATGGTTTCGGGCAACACCTGGGCCACGGCTTTGAGTTCCGCCAGTTTTACCCCAGGCCCCAACTGCATCTCTAAAAAAGCATTGGTTAGGCCAATGGATTCAATCCGGTCAAAGAGGCTTTGAAACACGGTAATTGCTTCTTCGGGATATTCAATATAGGTCAGCGCGCCCCCACCGGCATCGGCAATTTTCTCCAGGGTGTATTGATTCCAATGTTCGCCAAAACCCAAGGCATTAAACGTGATGTTGTAGGAGGTGGCGAGTTGGGCATAGGTTAAACATTTGTCGTTGCTGCCATGCTCATTTTCCCCATCAGTTAAGACAAAGGCCTGGGAAATGGCATCTTTTTTCCCCTCTGCTAACTGCTCCAGGCCGAGTTTCATCCCCAAGTCAATCGCGGTTCCCCCCGCGGCCCGGACCGTGGCAATTTTGGCCTTAATTTGCTCTGGATTGGTGACGGTTTGGTTGGGGACAAGCACTTTCGCTTCGTGGTCAAAAATCACAATCGCCAGCCGATCCTGGGGCCGCATCCGATCCACAATACTTTCCGCCGCCTTTTTCACCGTTTCTAGGGGTAGCCCCGCCATCGAACCACTGTGATCTAGGATTAGGCAAACATTCAAGGGGGCATTGGGGCCAGAATGGGTGGCCTGGGCTGAGAGCGAAACCGAAAGTTGTCGTTGCCCCGATTGATTGGCCGCCAGCGCGGCATCACTGAGCTTGGCCTGGAGTTGCACGTTCATAGGTCATTCAAGGGCGTTACCGAGGTGATTCTAATCCAACCCAATCCATAAACTGAGCCTGATCAGAGTCGTATCTGTATTCTATTGCTTCTCCTTGGACACCCTAGATTTCTCACAGGATTGATTAACGATTGTTCTACCTGCTTCCAGGCCCCGGACATTCCCCCCAATCAGTCAGACACAAAAAAACTGAGTAATGAATAAACCAAATAATTTTTCTCTACCAGGCCAGAGTGCTTGGTTTTCCAGGCTTTTTGGAGTTTTGTAACGAAAGAATGGGGGTTTCAGGGCAAAAACCTGCATAAAGATCGCTGAAATCCATATAAATTAACGGTTTGACCGATCCAGTTGCTATTTTTCTGTTCTAGAATGAGGCATTGGATTATTCAGCCCCTAATTTGTAATGTGGCTGACCAGAGTTGACCAAGACCCCATTCACCATTTCCATGGAGTATGTCTATGAACAAGGCCGAATTAGTTGATGCGGTGGCAGACAAGGCAAATGTCACCAAAAAACAAGCAGAAGTGGTCATTTCAGCCGCAGTTGATGTGATTATGGACGCTGTTGCTGGGGGTGACAAAGTGACCTTGGTTGGCTTTGGGGCGTTTGAACCTCGGGAGCGGAAAGCTCGGGAAGGACGTAATCCTAAAACCGGCGAAAAAATGGAAATTCCAGCAACCAAAGTTCCCGCCTTTTCTGCTGGTAAATTGTTCAAAGAGAAAGTTACTCCCCCAGCTCCTCCGCCCAAAGCGACAGGTAAGAAGAAATAAATTGCAATTAACTGACCCGCCCCGTCATGGGGGCAATCTCCGTTGGGCTGCAACAGTGGTTGGCTGTGACTCGGCGGAGATTCTTGATTTTTCAGCTAGTATTAATCCTCTGGGACTCCCTACTTCAGCCCGGACTGCCTTAATTAAGGGCTTAGATGGCTTAACCCATTATCCCGATCCAAACTGCACAGAACTCCGTGCGCTTCTGGGTCAACACCATCACCTTCCCCCGGACTGGATTCTGGTCGGCAATGGGGCGGCTGAATTACTCACCTGGATTGCCCGCGATTGTCAAACCACTCAACCCGTGGGGCTGCTCACACCCGCCTTTGCCGATTATGCACGGGCACTACAGGCCTTTGCGGTCAATGTGGTTGCTTGCCCCTTACCCCTTACTCCAGGCCAAACTCCCAACCTTGCAACTCTGCTACCACAAACCCTCCAGAGCATTATTATCAATAATCCCCACAACCCCACCGGGCAGCTTTGGACAGCCGCAGAATTACTCACCCTGGTGCAAGAGCGGGATTGGGGCCTGGTGGTGGTTGATGAAGCCTTTATGGATTTTCTTGGGCCGGGGCAGTCGCAAAGTTTGATGCCTTGGGTGCAGCAGTTTCCGAATTTAGTCATTTTGCGGTCATTAACCAAGTTTTACGCCATCCCCGGCCTACGCATTGGCTATGCTATTGCCCCTCCCGAACGGTTAAAACGCTGGCAGGCCTGGCGTGATCCTTGGACGGTAAATAGCTTGGCCTTAATTGCAGCGGCAGTAGCTCTCAAGGATGCGGATTATCACACTAAAACCTGGGCCTGGCTAACCCCGGCAAGACAAGAGCTTTATCGCCAGTTGCGTGATTTTCCAAGACTATTGCCCTGGCCCAGTGCTGCAAACTTTCTTTTAGTCCACAGTCAGGAGTCCGTTAAAACTCTGCAAATCCAACTCCTGCACCAGGCCCGAATTCTGATTCGCGACTGTCTCAGCTTTCCCGAATTGGGGGATCACTACTTTCGAGTGGCGGTCAGAACCCGCGCCGACAATCAGCGTTTAATTCAGGCATTACAGGCTATCGTCAATTAGTTTGATTTAGGGCGTGTCATCCAGGAACGAGCAAAGCTCTACAGATGATGAAGGATTAGTAGAACTGTTCAAGCAAAACATTGACTTTTTTAAGGCAAAACCAGTAAATCTTCCCAAGATGATTAGGGTCTTGCTTGACTCCAGCTACCCCATTAAATCTCTGACTACAAAACTCAAAAATTCTGGAAACCGCTACGGGTGGTCGGGTTGCGTGTCTCACCTTTGGCAGAAATGACTATATCTATCCGGTCATTATGACTAAAATACGATGTACAAGCTACGCTCTACGATTTCAGCATGTACCAAAACCATCCAGACATTAGAAGGCAATGTCCGGAAAATCTTGTTTCCTTGTCCAACTGACTCGCTGGATGATTGAACGCGCCAATGCCTGGATGGAACACCGTAAAAGTTTAGGCAAGAATTTTGACAGGACTCTCCCTCATGCAACTGCCAAAATCAATCTCTGCTTTGTCAGGCTAATGCTCAAGAGCCTTCTAGCTTTTTCCTAAGATGTCAAATAAGCTCTATAGACCGGGATTGTTTTAAAGTTTTGCCTGTCTGGAGCGGTCTCCCTGATAGCGGTATAGCCAGATTGTCGAAATTGCCAGTCTCGATTCGTCATAGAGATAGAGCACAGAGATTGCCTCTGGGTCTTTATTCCACCTCTAGAAGGTAAAACTTCATGAAATATGCCATCTTGGTTTACGAGACTGCCCAAGACCTTGCCAATCGCGAACACCACATGCCAGCCTACAATGCCTACTCCCAGGCCCTGACGGAAGCTGGAGTCATGGTTGGTGGAGCTGGTTTACGTCCAAGCCACACCGCTACAACCCTCCGGTTAGAGCAGGGGCAACGCCAGGTTCAAGACGGCCCCTATGCCGATACCAAGGAGCAGTTAGGGGGGTTCTTTCTGATTGATGTCCCCGACTTGGATGCCGCACTGGATTGGGCCGCCCGTTGCCCAGCCGCGAGTTATTGTGCCGTTGAAGTTCGCCCGTTGTTACCGATGGATTAGGTATAGGGGAGCGCACCACCATGAAACTGTATTACTTTCCCCCATCTCCGAATACCCGCAAAGTTCATGCGTTGGCCCTGCACCTGGGGCTGCCCCTGGAACTACAGTGGGTCGATTTACAAAAGGGTGAACAGCGAACAGCCGAATTTTTGGCGTTGAATCCGACCGGGCGAACTCCCGTTTTAGTGGATGGGGGATTGATCCTCTGGGAATCCACCGCCATCATGCAGTACTTGGCCAGTCAGATACCCAATTTGCTCTGGCCGGAAGATGCTGCTATCCGCGCTGATATTATGCGTTGGCAAAGTTGGCAATTGGCCCACTGGTACCCGGTCTGTCAGCCGCTACAGTATGAAAACTTTGTCAAGCCGCTGTTGCACTTGGGGGAACCCAACCCAGAGGTTGTTGAAAAGGCAACGGAACGCTTTCACCAAGAAGCTAGGATCCTGAATCAGCATTTAGCCGAACGGGAATTTTTGGTGAACGATACCTTGACGTTGGCGGACTTTTCCGTGGCCAGTGATTTGACTTATGCCGGGCCGGGCCGCTTTCCCCTGGCTGACTACGCCCATATCCAACGTTGGTACAGTCGGATCGCTCAATTACCGGCCTGGCAAAAGACGGCTCCCCAGGGTTAGGCCTCAATGAACGCACGTCGAGTCGCAGAACTAGCCGCCCGGAACTCCTATGGCCGGTTAATTGCTTATTTAGCGGCTCAAACCAGAGATGTGGCGGCAGCAGAAGATGCTCTCGGCGATGCGTTTCTCACGGCTCTCAAAACCTGGCCGGATATGGGGATCCCGGATAATCCCGAAGCGTGGTTGCTCATCACTGCCCGCCGCCGCTTGCTGGATCGGGTACGCCGCAGCCAAACTCAAGAGCAGGTTCTCAACACGCTCAAGTTAACTGCGATCGAATCTTTTACGACTCCCGATGTGGCCGCGATGGAATTTCCCGATGATCGCCTGAAGTTACTGTTTATCTGTGCCCATCCCGCCATTGATCCCGCCATGCACACACCGTTGATGTTGCAAACGGTCATGGGTCTGAATGCGGCAGAAATCGCCTCTGCTTTTTTAGTATCTCCGACAACCATGAGTCAACGCTTGGTTAGGGCGAAGTCGAAAATCCGGGATGCTGGGATTGGGTTTGAATTACCGGAAGCCAGGGAACTCCCGTCTCGGTTGCATGCCGTCCTAGAGGCGATCTATGCGGCTTATACCCAGGCCTGGGAAACGGTTCATGGGGGCGATCCGCGGCATCACGGTTTTACCGAAGAGGCGATTTGGTTAGCCCGCTTGTGCGTGGAATTAGTCCCCCAGGCCCCAGAAGCTCGCGGGTTATTGGCGTTAATGCTCTACTGTGAAGCCCGTCGTCCAGCCCGGCGCAGTGCCAATGGTGACTATATCCCTTTATTAGAGCAAGATACCCAGCGTTGGTTGCACCCCCTAATTACCGAAGCCGAACAGCACTTAGCCGCGGCCGCCACCGGAAAAACCCTGGGACGATTTCAACTGGAAGCAGCGATTCAATCCATCCATGCCGAGCGGGCTAAAACTCAACAGGTCAACTGGGATGCCCTTTTGTTGTTGTATGAAGGCTTAATTCAGGTTTCGCCAACCTTGGGGGCATGGGTGAGTTATGCCGCAGTCTTAGCAGAAGCCAGAGGTGCTCAACAGGGCCTGGGTCAGCTTGATTCACTGCCGCTAAAAAGCGTTAATAATTATCAACCCTATTGGGTTCTTCGGGCCTATCTACTAAAACAGTTGGGATACCGGACTCAAGCAATCAAGGCCTATACACGGGCAATCGGTTTAACTGAAGATGCGGTGATTCGCAATTTTCTCATACAACAGTTAGAGTTGGTGACGATTTAAAATCGAATTGATTGATACTGATTGTCTTTCAGTCCTCGATTCAATGACGATAGGGTTGAAACAAACTTATTTATTCTCCATTATTATTGATTGTGGTTTCGGAAAGTTTACCATCCTCCATATAAATAATCCGATCGGCCACATCAAGAATCCGGTTATCGTGGGTGACGATTAAAATTGTGCAGCCCTGTTCTTTGGCAAGCGTTTGCATCAATTCCACCACATCCCGCCCGGATTTTTTATCCAAAGCCGCGGTGGGTTCATCCGCCAGGACAATTTTCGGACGACTGGCTAGGGCCCGGGCAATGGCGACCCGTTGTTTTTGACCACCGGATAAATCATGGGGAAAATAATCCACCCGATGCCCCAGGCCAACGGCTTCTAACATGGCAATGGCGTGCTGATCTAAGTTCTCTTGGAGATAGTGATCATGAAGTTCCAGCGACATCCGCACGTTTTGTTTAGCCGTCAGAAAGGACATCAAATTGTGGGCCTGGAAAATATAGCCAATGTTGCTGCGAAGTTGAGTGAGTTCTTTTTTACTAGCCCCGTTAATTTCTTGATTGAGGATTTTTAAACTCCCGGATTGGGCTGATCGTAAGCCTCCCATAAGGGTTAACAGCGTTGTTTTTCCAGACCCCGATGGCCCCGTCATGATAATGATTTCCCCGGCCTGGATTTCTAAATTAATCTCAAAGAGAACCTGTTTACGGGTATTGCCGGTGCCAAAGAAATGATCCAAGTTATGAATTTGAATCACTGGCACGTGAGTTTGAGCGTCCACTTCTGAGGAATTTCGATAATCTGTAGTAACGGTCATTGCTTAAAACTCCATGAAACAAGACTTTACTGTGGGAATTTGGCAAGAAGGGAATTGGTATGTGGCCCAGTGCTTAGAAATTGATCTAGCTAGCCAAGGGAGAACAGAAGCCGAAGCATTAGCCAATATAAAAGAAGCGATTGAACTGTTTTTAGAACCTCCCACATCAGAGATCAAACCCTATCCCGATCTGTTCTTAGAAAATATCAGCCGGATCTGCTGCTTGGAGTTTTCGCATGGCAATTGCTCCAGAAATAAAACACATGACAACCGTTAAAACAAACACATTCACTGCCCGCTCTGTTTTCATAAAGATCGGAAGCATGGTTGCCGCATAGGTGAGTTGATAGAGGCCGGTTGCTAAAGCCAAACTGGGAATAAATCCTAAGACCGCTAAAATAAAGGCTTCTTGCATCAACACGCCGAGTAAATAGTTATCCCCATAGCCCATGGCCTTGAGGGTGGCGTATTCCGGTAAGTGATCTGAGACATCAGAATAGAGAATTTGATAGACAATCACAATCCCGACAATAAAGCCCATGATCACCCCCAGGCCAAAGATGAAACCAATCCCGGTGCCTTCGGCCCAGTAGGTACGCTCAATCTTGGCAAATTCTTCGATGGTCAAGACGTTAATATTGCTGGGTAGATGCTGGCGGAGTTCTTTTTGAACTTCTAACAGATCTGCCCCAGGCCGGAGATGAATGAGCCCCACTTCAATTTGTTCGGGATTGCGATCGAAGAGGTGGAGAAAGGTGGAATCACTGGCAATCACATTGCCATCGGCGGCAAAGGAGGCTCCCATGGTAAACAAACCTGCCACTTGAATCCGTTTGCTGCCAATTTCAGTTTCTAAGGGGTTTCCCGTTTGATAAAGTTGGGCGATATTGCCAAATTCCGGGCGGCCGGCCTGGTCATAGATCACCTGTCCCAAGGGTTTAATTCGGTCGAGGTTACTGTTGACATCAGGTAAATTAAACGGTGACTGCGCCGGATCAATCCCCCAGACTAAGATATTGCGACTCATCCGAGTTTCAGGATTGCGCCATTGCCCTGTGGAAAAGTAGAGCGGACTGACGGAGTTGACATCGGGAATGGCCAAGGCCTGGTAGAGATGTTCGCGGGCAAAACTTTGGACGGAAAAGAGGGTTTGCAGTTGCGGATTAACCAGGACTAAATCAGCATTTAGGGCCATGTGGGGCTTCACGGCGGCATCCATTAAGGCTCCTTCAAACCCCATTTGGATGAAAATCAGCATATCGGCAAAGGCAATCCCGGCCAGAGCGACGAAAAAGCGACTTTTTTGCCGAGTGAGTTGCAACCAGGCCAAGGGTGTTTTTTTCAAAAATTTGCGTAACATCTGCATAGCCTCAGAGGGGTTGGGGAGCGCGAATCATCGTCCAAAATGGAATATCAGTCTGCCCAATGCATTCTTGGCGTTGAATCCGAAAGCCGAGCTTTTCATAGAATTTCACCGCTGCCGCCGTTCCGGTTTCTAAGTAACAGGCCCGCTCGGTTTGGTCGGCCTGGGTCAGAATCGGCTGGAGCAGTTGTTTGGCAATCCCTTGACCTTGAAATTCTGGAGCCACGCCCAAAAGCATCAAATACCAGTGGGGTTCAGGTAAATCTTGCTGGCGATATTTCTCGGATTCCATTAAATGCTTTAACCGCTGCCAACCAGACCAACCCAATAAAAACGGCATTTTGTAATACCCGGCCTGTAAAAACCGCCACCAGTGAGTTTCTGTTTCGCCGGGGGGAATCCAAGCCGCCACGCCTTTAATTCCGTCTGGAGTGGTGTAGGTATAACGATAGGGCAGGGTGTAGTTGACGGTGGTGGCACAGAATTGGTGGATTAAGGACTCTTTTTGACGGGCATCGGCATCGGGGATCAGGTATTGCAAAAAGGGATAATCTGCAAAGGCCTGGGAAAGTGCGTCAATGGCCTGGGGCAAATCGGTACGGGTTAGGTGAGTTGTCATCTTGGCCTGGTCGAGATAGGGGTAAACAATCGTCATGTGTTTCCTCGCAATTGAATAAAATTACAAAAACCACCAGGGTAAATCTTCGAGAAAGGCGTAAATTTCCAAGTAATTCAGCAATCCCAGGCCATAGAGCAGTCGGGCTTTTTCCTGGTGGATGGCGATTGGATTCTCTAGCCACAGCAGCTTTCCCAGGGCGGTTACGAGGATCAGCCAAGGAGAGAGGGATTGCTTTAGGGTTTGGAGCAGGGACATAGGTGTTTAAGCTGTTAAATCGAATGTTCGTTATGCTTCAGGTCAAAACAAGACATCACGTTTAGCTAAATCAAGATGAGACTGACGGATTAACAAAAATAGCGGTAAACCCAGAGAAACACCAACCGTGACGCTGGTAACTAAGGGCAACCACAGATGGGATAAATTGAGCCGCCGGCCTTCAACTAAGGTCAAAACCCAGAGGGCCATGAGCGAGACTGCGACATCAAAGCCAAACATACTGGCGGCAGGGTTAATAAAAACCTGTTGGAAAAAGAGGGTGACATCCAGGCCATGGTCTTTAACAAAGAGCACCAGTTGGGAAACGGGCAAAATCGTGCCGAGCACACATAACCAGAGATAGCTCCATTGGAGTTTAGTCCGTGGCCAAAACATGATCGTTACCTCACAGGGATTGAATTGCTTGGGAAACTGGTTCGGAAACTTGAATGGCAGTTTGGACTTGCAGATTACTCAAACGGGCAGCAATGGGGCTGGATTTGGGGGAAAGTTGAATTTTCACTTCCACGACCCGCCGATCTAAATTTTCTCCCGGTTGATTGCTGAAAATAGCTTGCCGTTCCACCTGCTGCCCAATCTCCACCACCGTCCCAGAGAGTTTATCGGCAAAGGCTTGCCCCGTAATGATGGCGTTTTGCCCCGGCCGGACCCGTGCAATATCGGTTTGATAGACTTCGGCCACAACCATCATTTGCTGTGTGGTTCCCAGGCTGACAATCCCTTCATCCCCCAGGGATTCCCCCGGCCGAACATGAATTTTCAACACCGTGCCATTGATCGGCGAGCGAATATAGGCTTGCTCCAGTTGGGTTTGCAGTTGGCGTTGATTGGCTTTGGCTCGATCCACTTCGGCCTGGGCAACTTGAATATCCACGGGGCGCACTTCCGCAATTCGGTTGAGGGTGGCACTGGCTTCCCGTTGTTGGGCGGCAAGGGTATTCATGGAACGACTAAGGGCGGCTTTGGCTTCTTTGAGTTGGGCCTGGGCTGTCTCTAAATCCAAGCGTTTGGCATCCAGTTGCGAAGTGGAAATGGCCCCCTCCTGATAAATGGCATTGAACCGTTGATACTCGGCCTGGGCCGTGCGGACTTGAGACTGCCAGCGGGCAATGGTGGCTTTTTGGGTGGCAATGGTTCCGTCGAGTTCAGCATTCACCCGCGTAATCGTCGCTTGTTGGGCCTGGATTTCCCCGGATTTGGCTCCGGCTTTGACTTGGGCGAGGCGGGCCTGGGCGACTTGGACTTCCTGTTTGGCCTGGTTGAGCGCGGCCTGGAGGCGTTGAGCTGAATCAAGCACGGCAATCACTTGTCCAACCTTGACCCGATCCCCGCGCTCCACCCGAATTTCCGCCACGCGATCCCCATCCAGAGCCAGTGGCGCGGCAACTTGAATCACTTCCGAACGGGGTTCTAACCGGCCAAGGGCAGTAACTTGGGGGGGTGGAGAAGGGGTGAGGGGTGCTTCAGGTTCGTTATTGGCCTGGGAGAATTGACTCAGTTGGCTGACACCATAGATAACAATCGCTCCAGTGCCGACTAATAAACTGCCGGCCAAAACCGGAATTTTCCAACCCAAGGACTTAAATTGGTTTAACATCCGCTGACTCCTGGCTTTGCTGGTGATCTAAATAGGTCGTAATGACGTGGCGCATCAGGGTTAATTGTTCGGTCATGGAAACGGTTTCGCCCTCAAACATCCGGTGCATCAACAGGCCATCAACAAAACACATCAGTAAGCGAACGAGCCGCCGATCATTCAGCTTGAGAACATCCACCAAAGCCTGTTCAACGTGGGCGGAGACTTGCTTGAGCACGACATTTTTCTGAACTTTGTCGGGCCCCTGTTGCTGATAAAACTCAATCGAAATCAGGGTTTGTTGCCGACAGCGAGTTTCGTTGCGCTCGAGAAATCCAAATGCCGCCTCAAGCCGCTCACCGAAGGTTGCCAGCTTTTCCAGTTCCGCCGCAAAACTGTAGATGTCTTGTTCCACCATGTCGGCCACGAGTTGCTCGAATAAATCCTCCTTGCTGGAAAAGTAGTGGTAGAGGGTTCCTGTGGAGACTCCCAAGGCCTGGGCGATCTGGCGCATCGTCAAAGCGGCATACCCTTGATCCGCAAACAAATCAAAGCATTGACGCAACAACTCACGGCGATATTGGTCATGATCGACAACTTTGGGCATGGAGCAATCCTGGGAACAATACTTGACTTATCTCGAACGTTCGTTATCTAAAAGAGTTCTAGCATAAGCTTTTAAGTTCTGTAAAGGGAGGGCATGAGAAATTTTTATCGTTGGGCCCGGAATTATTTAAGGTCACGCGGGGCCTGGTTGAGTTCCGCACCTACAAGCAGCCCCTATACTGAGATTTAGCAATGTTTGGGTGAATCAAATGCCTGAAGAATCAGTAACTCCAGCCGCTCCTGCCCCCGCCGCCGCCAAGCCTGCCAAAAAAGAGAAGCCCCCCGCTGTAGAATCCAAACCCTTTGCTGAGTTTATCCAACAGGACTTCTTGCCTGCTCTGACCACCGCGCTCCAGGCCCGCCAACTAGAAAACCTCTCTTTGACCTTTAGTGACGGACAACTTCAAGGGACATGGCAACCCGGCCCCCACGAATTCACCCTTTACTTTCTTGATGAAGATATCCAAGGACGCAAAGCTTTTTCCGAAACCATGGGTGACATCCCCAGCAGCACCATTGAACCCTTTCTCTGTGATGAGCGGAAGGTGACGCTAGATCTGTTGGTCTTTGGCGTAATGCAACGGTTAAATGCCCAAAAATGGTTAGGGGGTAATTAGACAATTATGGCCAATCCACTGCAAGCGGGTGACAAAGCCCCAGACTTTACCCTCACTAACGCCAATGGTGAATCTGTCAGCCTCCAGGATTTCCGGGGGAAAAAGGCTGTTGTTCTCTTCTTTTATCCCAAGTCTGAGAGTCCTGGCTGTACTATCGAAGCCTGTGCCTTTCGGGATGCCTATACGGTTTTTCAAGAACTCGGGGCGGAGGTGATCGGAATTAGTGATGATTCTGTCCAGGCCCAGGCCCGGTTTACCGCCAATCAAAGCCTGCCCTTTCTCGTTCTCAGTGATCAAGGCAATCAAGTCCGTAAAGCCTTTGGCGTACCTGGGGCCTTGTTTGGGATGCTGCCCGGCCGAGTCACCTATGTGATCGATAAAGACGGCATAATCCGCCACGTTTTTGACTCGATGCTTAACTTTAAAGCCCATGTGGATGAATCCCTGACGATATTGCGACAACTGGCATAACCCGATGGTGCGGCTCCTCCATCTCTCGGATATTCATCTGGGCAGTAGTCTCATCCATGGACGCTTAAACCCTGCTACTGGGCTGAATACGCGGCTGGAGGATTTTATTGCTGCTTTGACCTTTTGCATTGATCGGGCCATTGCCGAGCCAGTGGATTTGGTGCTTTTTGGCGGAGATGCGTTTCCCGATGCCATGCCCCCACCCTTGGTGCAGGAGGCCTTTGCCCAGCAATTTCGCCGTTTAGCCGATGCCCAAATTCCCACGGTTTTGCTAGTTGGTAACCATGATCAGCACGCTCATGGCCAGGGGGGAGCCAGTTTAGCCATTTATCGGACGCTAGGGGTACCGGGTTTTATTGTCGGTGATCAGCTAGAAACCCATCTAATTATCACTCGCTCTGGCCCAATTCAAGTAGTGACACTGCCCTGGCTCAATCGTTCGGCACTGCTCACGAAACCGGAAACCGAGGGTCTGGGCCTGGTCGAAGTCAAACAACTGTTCATGGAACGATTAGCAACAACCATAGACACTGCAATCCATCAACTTGATGCAACAATTCCGACAGTTTTACTGGCCCATCTCATGGCAGATACAGCCGAGTTCGGAGAAGAGCGGTCTTTAAATGTTGGTAAAGGCTTTATTGTGCCGCTGTCATTATTAGCCCAGCCAGAATTTGATTATGTCGCCTTGGGCCATGTGCATCGGCATCAGGTTTTATGGACATCCCCGCCAGTGATTTATCCCGGCAGTATTGAGCGGGTTGATTTTGGGGAAGAAGGGGAAACTAAGGGGTTTATCTTAGCTGAAATTAACAAAACCGCAACCACCTGGGAATTTTGCCCAATTCCGTCCCGACCCTTTCTGACCTTAGACGTGGATTTAACCACTATTACAGACGATCCCCAGGCCCACCTGCTTCAGCTGATTGAACATGCACCCATAGGCCAGGCCATTGTCCGACTCCGGTATCGTCTCCGCTCTGAACAAACCGCCCTGATTGATCTCGCTAGCCTCCACGGCGCGCTGGCCTTAGCCCACACCTTTAGCATTCACCCAGAATTAGTCACTCAACTCCCCCGTGCCCGCTTACCCAAACTCGGCCTGGGACAGACGATTACCCCCTTAGCGGCCTTAGACCTATACCTAGAACAACGCCCAGATTTAGACGGGTTAGCTTCCGAGCTAAGAATTGCGGCAACGACGCTCCTGCATCCCCAGGCCCCAGGAGAATTAGCTGCTCCCATGCAAACGGCTTTAAGGCTTGATCTGCCTGAGGCTTATGGCCCATGAATTTAACAATGGCAGGAGTTACGCAGTTAACCTCAAGGTGCGTTAGAAAAGGAGAATGAACTCTTCAAAATATAGAGGGCCATCGTCTCAGACACTTTCAGCCTTAGAAAGCACAGGGATAGTCCATGAGTTCGGGGCAGGGTGAATTCCTCGTTAAGTAGATGATTGGTCGCATGCAGTTATGAGGGGCGCAATGGTTGCCCAAGAATGTGGAAAAACTTCTAGAGTGCCGCCGCGCTTAAATCAAAGGGGCTTTTTGCACCTCGCCGAATCAAATACTTTTGCCCAATTGAGTTAAAGCGATTCTCTAGCGTCGGTTTCTTGGCAACAAACTCATCAGCTGCTCTGGAACGGATTTCGATTTCGGGTTGCCCCCTTTCTCTTTGTAGTATTGATAGTAGTAATAGCCCTGATTATTGTTTTGAGTGTAGCTATTAATCACCAGGCCAATCACATTCTTTAAGTTAGGAATAAAAACTTCTTTAATGTTCAAAGCTGCTGGCCGTTTCAGAACCCCTAAGCGAGCTACTAAAATCGTCCCATCAGCAATTTGACTCAGTGCTACAGACTCGGTTGCAACAGATAAGGGGGGTAAGTCAAAAAGAATATAGTCATAGTGTTTGCGCATATAACTAACAAAATCGGCAAACCGCTTGGACTCAATTAATTGCAACGGACTGGGTGGAATTGGCCCGGTAGTAATTACATCTAAGTTTTTGTTATGGCAGTGTAGTACATCTTTCAGAGCGTAACCATCAAAAAATAGACTCGTTAAACCGACTTTGTTCGGAATCTCCCAGAGGGTGTGCTGGGAGGGAAGCCGTAAATCTAAATCTAGGACTAACACTTTTAAGCCCAGTTCGGCCATCGCAAAGGCCAGATTTACTGTGGTTGTTGATTTACCCTCGCTTTGAACACAACTGGTAAGAGCCAACACTTTCAGGTTTTCATCTACATTGCTGTAGCGGATATTGGCAAACAGCATCCGGTAGGCTTCTTGGGCTAAGGATAGGGGTTCGTTTTCAAATACGTTGGAATCGGTTAAGGCCCACTCACGACTCTTTTCGCCAGATTTTCGCCGGATTGTATAAAAGTCGGGAACAAAGCCAATCCGGTTAAGTGTGGGGAATATCTGCTGTAAATCCGCCACCGAGTGAAGGGTTTGATCTGCGTATTCCCGCGATAGGGCAGCCGCAACCCCCAGTATTAGTCCCAGAAGTGCTCCCAACAACAAGTTTCTAGACACCTTTGGAGAGACTGGGCCAACGGCTTCATCTGCAGGTTGGGTGATCACCACATTCCCTAAATCCTGATTTTCGGCAATTCTGGCATCTTGCAACGCACTTAAAAGACTGGTAAAGCGGGCCTGGGTGGTTTCCACATCGACTTGTAGCCGTACTAGTTCCTGCTCAATTTTCGGGAGTTGGGCCGCCATGGCTTGTCGTTGTTGGTAAGCCAGACTAAGGTCACTTAACTGCTGTTGGAGGGCATCGATCAAAATATCATTGGTGATTTGTTCTTGAATTAAACCGAGGTTAATGGCTCCCTGTTGTAACTGCCCCGGTTGTTTGGCCAGCACTAGATCGTCTAGATCCACTAGTTCACCGATGCGAGTCTTTAAGGTCTGTTGTTGTTCTTGTAATTGTCGCTCTAGGGCCTGGATGCTGGGGTGGGCTGCGGTATAACGGGAGCGGGCTTTGTCAAGTTCTGTCTGGGTGGACTGAATTGCTGCAATAGCCATTTGCACCCCATCTGCCTGAGACAAGGTTGCCAATATAGATGCATCAGCAAAGGTCATTCCCAAAAGACTCTGGAGCTTGGCCTGGGACTTATTTAAGCGGGATAATTCGACTTGCGTATCGAGGATTTGTTTTTGTAAGTCACTAGTTTGTGTAACGAGATTAGAGGTTTGAGCACTAATATCCGTAATATTTCTTTCTTCTCGGAAAACTCGTAACTTGGTCAGTGCGGTTTCAAAATTGTCTTGTGCTACTGGAATTTGGGACTCAATAAATCCCCGAACTGCTCGTTTTTGCCCCCGGCTGATGTCAATGCTACGCTCCACATAGTTTTTCATTAGCTGGTTTACAACTATAACGGCGCGCTTGGGGTTAGAATCACGAAACACAACCCTCATAAGGTTTGTATCACGAATTGATGAAACTTCGACACCACCTTTCAATCCACCCAATGATATTGATAATCCTGGGTCTTTTTTAAAACTAGAATTAATGTCTTCAACAGTTTGTTTTAGAACCACGTTAGAAGTCATTAAGTTAATTTGAGTTGGTAAAGGATTACTTTGACTCGATAGATTGCCCAATTCGCCAATATCTCCGAGCTCACTCAGTCTACTTGCTTGATTTTGCTGCTGAACCAAAAGAGTACCTGATGCTTCATAAATAGGGGTAGCGGTGAGTGTGTAGAAAGCAAACACTCCAAAGACTCCGCCAAATGTAACTCCCAGACAGATAATTCGCTTCTTAATGATTTGAATTAATTCAAGAAAATTTAAATCAGACTCTTGGGTTTGACCTTGAAGCCGGGTAATGACCATAAAATGACCATAAATTTATACTATACAAATTTTTGCAATTACCACCACTATATGGTAATTAACCAAGCAGATTATGGGGGATATGGCAAGTCAGTTTTTGTAGTTGCACAGGATTGTGGCTAATTCACTCAGAGCCTACATAAAGATTCCTAGGATCGGCAGGTTGGTTAAGCTGCTAAATCGGACCGTTGGCCAGCATCACTATATTTGAGTTGATAGGTAGTTTGTCAAATGTTTTCAGCAATACCCTTCATAGGATCGCAAGCGAGGAGGACACAGGCCATATGGTTGCTTAGATATGACCTTTGTGACACTAGGCTAAGCGTTAATTATGGGGAAGATAATTTTGGCTCGATGGTAATTTTTTCAGCACGATTAGCAAACATGGTCACGAGAAGATGATTGTAAGCTATGTTAAAAATCAAGGGCATGAGTATATGCAGTTACATTGAGATGGGCAACTAAGCATTTTTTGATCCTAATACTCCGTTTGCCCATGGCTGAGAGGCTTGATCCAGACCTGGCCATGAGCATCATGCTCCTTCACGTTTCTCCCTCGTTACAATAGGCCTTAGTTGATTTTTTCTACAGATTTTCTTAGGTCTATGACGAAACGCCACATCTTATGGTTTTGGCAGCTTTGCCTGTTGCTCATGCTGGGGTGGGTTTGGGTCGGGGGCCTGGTGGCGACTCCGGCTTTAGCGAATTCTGAAGTTCCCATCCCCCATAGTTTTGTCGCCCAGGCCGTGGAGCGGGTTGGCCCAGCCGTCGTCCGGATTGATACCGAGCGCACCGTCGTCCGTAATGTTGACCCGATGTTGAATGATCCCTTTTTTCGGCAATTTTTTCCCGGCCTGGTGCCGATGCCCCAACAGGAAGATCATCAACGGGGTCAGGGGTCGGGGTTCATTATTGATGCCAGTGGGATTGTCTTGACCAATGCCCATGTGGTGAGTGATGCCGATACTGTCAATGTCACGCTCAAGGATGGCCGGACGTTTGCTGGGGAAGTGCGCGGGGCAGATCCCGTTTCCGATTTAGCCGTAGTCAAACTCAAAGGGGTACAAGCTGCCTTACCCGTGGCTCCTTTAGGCAATTCCAGCGAAGTTTTAGTCGGCGATTGGGCGATTGCGGTCGGAAATCCCCTGGGCTTAGATAACACGGTCACCTTGGGAATTGTCAGTACCTTACACCGCTCCAGTGCCCAAGTCGGGATTCCTGATAAACGCCTGGATTTTATTCAAACCGATGCGGCAATTAATCCGGGGAACTCTGGCGGTCCACTCCTAAACCAGGCCGGGGAGGTGATCGGGATCAATACCGCTATTCGGGCCGATGCCATGGGGATTGGGTTTGCAATTCCAATTGATAAAGCAAAAACCCTTAAGGATCGGCTGGTGCGGGGCGACAAGATTCAACACGCCTATATCGGGATTCAAATGACGAATCTCACCCCAGGCCTGGCCGCCGAAAATAATCAAAATCCCAACTCGCCCGTAATGTTGCCAGAAGTGGATGGGGTGCTGGTGGTACAAGTTTTTCCCAATACGCCCGCTGCGGCCGCCGGATTACGTTGGGGGGATGTGATCACGGCTGTGGATGGCCAGAGCATGACTTCGGCAGATCAACTCCAAGGCCTGGTAGATCAAGCGGATATTGGCCAACAACTGCGCTTCCAGATTCGGCGGGGTGAGCAATCTCGGCAAGTGGCGATTCGCACCGCAGAACTTCCTGGAACCACTTAAAACCCCATGGGGGTGCTGGATCGGCCTGGGTGAAAAATTGGGGATCGGAAGATGGACGTTTCCGCCTAAGATGATGGGAAAGCTGGCGAATACCCTGGCCTGGTAAGACTTTAATGTTTTTAAGGTTTGTCCGGCCAAGTGGCTAGCCTCGCTGTCTCAACCGCCCCCTAGAAAAAAGAAACTCCTATGGCTATTGGCTACCTTGCCCTTGTCCTCCATGCCCATCTGCCGTTTGTCCGTCACCCGGAAAGTGATTACGTTTTAGAGGAGGAGTGGCTGTTCGAGGCAATCACCGAAACCTATGTCCCTTTATTGTGGATGTTTGAGGGGCTAAAGCGGGACGGGGTGGATTTCAAAATTACAATGAGCATGACTCCGCCCCTGGTTTCAATGCTGCGGGATGAGTTACTCCAGGATCGCTATGATGCCCACTTAGCTCAATTAGAAGAGTTAGCGGAACTTGAAGTTGAGCGCAATCGCTATAACGGGCATATTCGCTATTTAGCTGAGCATTACGTCGAAGAATTTAATCGGGTGCGCAATACCTGGGAAGACTACGGCCGGGATCTGGTGGGGGCGTTTAAAAAATTTCAAGACAGCAACAACCTCGAAATTATTACCTGCGGCGCAACCCACGGCTATTTCCCCCTAATGAAGATGTACCCCCAGGCCGTGTGGGCCCAAATTAAGGTGGCCTGTGAGCATTATGAAGAAAACTTTGGCCGGCCGCCAAAAGGGATTTGGTTACCAGAATGTGCCTACTATGAGGGGGTTGAACGCCAACTGGCCGATGCTGGATTGCGCTATTTCCTAATTGATGGCCATGGCATTTTGTACGCCCGCCCCCGCCCGCGGTTTGGCACCTATGCCCCAATCTTTACCGAAACCGGTGTCGCCGCCTTTGGCCGCGATCATGAATCCTCGCAACAGGTCTGGTCATCGGAAGTGGGCTATCCGGGTGCGGCCGAATATCGAGAATTTTATAAAGATTTGGGCTGGGAAGCAGAATACGAATATATCAAGCCCTACATCATGCCCAACGGTCAGCGGAAAAATACCGGGATTAAGTACCACAAAATTACCGGACGGGGCCTGGGTCTCAGCGACAAGGCACTTTACGATCCCTACTGGGCTAAGGAAAAAGCAGCCGAACACGCCAGCAATTTCATGTTTAATCGGGGGCAGCAAATTCGTCATCTGGCTGGGATTATGCAACGGCCGCCAATTGTGGTCTCGCCCTATGATGCCGAGTTGTATGGCCACTGGTGGTATGAAGGCCCCTGGTTCTTAGACTTCCTCTTCCGCAAGGCCTGGTTTGATCAAGATACCTTTGCGATGACCCACCTGGCCGATTACCTAAAAGCCCATCCCACGCAACAGGTGTGTCGGCCATCCCAGTCCAGTTGGGGTTATAAGGGCTTCCATGAATACTGGCTCAACGAAACCAACACCTGGATTTATCCCCACCTCCACAAAGCCGCAGAACGGATGATTGAATTGTCCAAAACCGAGGCCTGGGATGAACTGAGTTGGCGGGCCCTAAATCAAGCAGCGCGGGAACTGCTCTTAGCGCAATCTTCCGACTGGGCCTTTATTATGCGGACTGGAACAATGGTGCCCTATGCGGTACGGCGAACTCGCTCCCATTTAACCCGGTTCCATAAACTCCATGATGATATTCGGGCTGAGAAAATTGATGCTGGTTGGTTAGAGAAAGTGGAAGCAATTGACAACATTTTTCCCAACATTAACTACCGAGTCTATCGGCCGCTGTAAAGCTTAGGGGAATAGGGGTTGGTCTGATTGCAGCATCTCAGAAAAATTCCCTTTAAGATGGGGGTAGTAATTATTGATGGCTATGGCACCTGAAAATCCTGAGTTTGCCGAACTAACCTTGCGCCCCCTGGCCTATCGCGACTTGGAAACAGTCACTGCCCTCTTTACCCAAAATCATGATCTTCAGCCCGGCCTGGATACCCAAGTTCAATATCTGGAGCGTTGGTACGCGCCTCTCAAGCTGATTAGTCTTTTACCGCACCAATTTCCCCATCCACTCCGGGTTTATGTGGCCGAAAAAGGAGAGATCGTTTTAGGCGCGATCCAAGTTTCACCCTTTAACCGCAACCGCACCACTTGGCAGGTTGATCAGTTGGTCGTTAATGCGGCGGCAACGGAATTTGGCAATCAGGAAATTGGGACTCAGCTCTTACGGCATTGTTTTACAAAAGTTTGGGAAGCCCGGACTTGGCTTTTAGAAGTCAATATTCATGATAGTGCTGGCCTGGGCCTGTATCGACACAATGGCTTTCAGCCCCTGGCCAAACTTACCTATTGGACATTAACCCCGGATCAACTAGAAAATCTAGCCAGCCATGAACCGGACTTACCCAACCTCTTACCCATTACCAATGCGGATGCAGCCCTCCTTTGCCAACTCGATACAGCTGCGATGCCAGCATTAGTGCGTCAGGTCTTTGATCGCCACATTTGTGACTTTAAAACCGGGATTGGTGAATTTGTGCTTCGAGGCATGAAACAAGTCTGGGGGGCCAGCCAAACTCATCAAGGTTATGTTTTTGAACCACAACGCAAAGCCGCCATTGGTTACTATTCCCTGGAACTAGACCGTCATGGCAACCAGGCCCACGCCGCCCAACTTACAGTTCACCCTGCCTATACCTGGCTCTATCCAGAATTGTTATCCCACATTGCCCGCTTAACCCAGGCCCTGCCCATTAGTTCTCTCCATCTCACCTCCACCGACTATCAACCGGAACGCGAAGCCTTTTTTGAACAAGTTGGGGCACAACAAATCCATCAAAGCGTCATGATGTCGCGGTCGGTTTGGCATAAGGTTCGTGAGGTGCGGCCGCGCTTACCAGAAGGATTGGCCTTGGGAGAAGTAATTCAAGGCCTGCAACAAAACCGCCAACCCTTGCCCGGCCGGATGGCCCACCCCACCCCACCCTTATCACACCAGGATGATTAAACCTCAGCCCCGATTCAAGCAACAGGAGAGCTAGACCCCTGTGGAGTTAAAGTCCTTTTTCCTAGTGGCAGTGGGGTTTATCCTGGGTTTGATCGTGGGCAGAATCAGCGCGCCTAAAGCCAAAATTTCTCAGCAGAACTGGCCCCCCAAAGCTCCATCCTGGCCTGAAGAACAGCTTCCCTTAAACCAGTCAGAGATCCTGCTAGAGATGATCCGCTCTGGGCGCAAAATCGAAGCTATTAAATACTACAAAGAGTTAACCAACTGTAGTTTAAAAGCAGCAAAAGAATATATCGATCAATTGGGGGCAGAACTTTAAATTTCTCATCTAGGCCTCAAATTCAGGGTATTCTTGCCACTCTGATCCAGGCCCTGGCCTGGGCTAAAACCATTTTTACGGAGCAGCTTGATTTTTCCGATTCACTGATCCCACCCTTGTTTTTCCGCTTACATGTTCTCCACTGCCCAAAAAACCTTGCGAGTAAAGCCGATGTCTTGTTATCCAGACTACATAAATGCCCCAAATTACTAGGCCTGGTCGTATCTTAAGCTAATCTTCCAATCGTTTTTTTGGGGATCAGGCTAGGCTGGGGGTAACTTGTCCATGACCCTAACAGACGCGTATGTCCCAGCAACATTTTGGCCTAATTGGTTTAGCCGTGATGGGGGAAAACCTGGCCCTCAATGTCGAACGCAATGGCTTTTCCGTGGCCGTCTTCAACCGCACCCCCACAAAAACCGATGAATTTATGGCCAACCGGGCCGGGGGACGGAACTTCAAAGCAACCTATACGCTGGAAGAATTAGTGGGGTCACTGGAACGGCCGCGGCGAATTTTAGCCATGGTTAAGGCTGGGCAACCCGTCGATGACCTGATGCAACAACTCAAGCCCCTCTTGGAGCCTGGCGATATTCTCATTGATGGCGGCAACTCCCTTTATACCGATACGGAGCGGCGGGTCAAGGAAATGGAAGCGGCTGGCCTGTGCTTTTTTGGCATGGGAGTCAGTGGCGGGGAAGAAGGCGCACTGAATGGCCCGAGCTTGATGCCAGGGGGCAGTACCGATGCCTATAAAGCCTTGGAACCGATCCTGACCAAAATTGCGGCTCAAGTGGATGATGGCCCCTGTGTTACCTATATTGGCCCGGGGGGAGCCGGGCATTTCGTCAAGATGGTACACAACGGCATTGAATATGGCGATATGCAACTGATTGCCGAAGCCTATGATCTCCTGAAAAACACCTTGGGTCTCAACCATGAGCAACTACACGAGGTCTTTGCCGAATGGAACGAAACCCCGGAACTGAATTCTTTTTTGATTGAAATCACCCGTGATATTTTCAAATACATTGATCCGGAAACCAACCTGGCCCTAGTGGATGTCATTCTGGATGCGGCGGCCCAAAAAGGCACGGGGAAATGGACAGTCGAGGCTTCCTTAGACTTGGGGGTGGCCATTCCGACGATTGTGGCGGCGGTGAATGCCCGGATTATGTCGTCGATTAAGCAGGAGCGGGTGGCAGCCAGCCAAGAGATTACAGGCCCCACAGGCAAGTACAGCGGGGATACCCAAACCTTCATCCACAAAATCCGGGATGCCCTCTACTGCTCCAAGATTTGCTCCTATGCTCAGGGGATGGCCTTAATTGGGCGGGCCTCGCAAGACCTGTTTGAGAATGCCTTGGATTTGGGCGAAACGGCCCGGATTTGGAAAGGGGGTTGTATTATTCGGGCCGGCTTTTTGAACAAAATCAAACAGGCCTATGACCAAAACCCAAGTCTTGCGAATCTCCTCTTGGCTCCCGAATTCAAGCAAACCATCTTAGATAAACAAGGGGCCTGGCGGGAGGTGTTAATTGAAGCCACTCGTTTAGGGTTTTCTGTGCCAGCTTTTGGCGCATCGTTGGAATACTTCGACAGCTATCGGCGGGCGCGACTCCCTCAAAACCTGACCCAGGCCCAGCGAGACTTCTTTGGGGCCCATACCTATGAGCGCACCGATAAACCCGGCCATTTTCACACGGAATGGGTGCCAATCGAAGAAGCCCAAGGCTAAGTTGAAACGTGACTATTGAGCCGTCGGAGTCAGCGGCATACCTTGGCCCCATTGTTCGAGCTTGTTGGCTAAATCCTGTTTCCGCACGGGCTTGCTGAGATAGTCGTCCATCCCGGCATCAAAACACCGCTGACGATCTTCCGGCATCGCATTGGCAGTTAAAGCAATAATTGGGATATGGGTAGCCGTGGTGAGTTCTCTCTGCCGAATTTGGCGTGTGGCTTCAAATCCATCCATTTCCGGCATTTGGCAGTCCATGAGGATCAGGTCATAGCCGACAGTTTCCCAGGCCACGACTGCTTCCGCGCCATTACTCACCACATCGGCGGCATAGCCAAGGTTATGGAGTTGGCGAAGGGCGACTTTCTGATTGACAATATTATCTTCTGCCATCAGGATTCTTACGGTCTGGGTGGTCGGGGATGGGCTAGCCTCAGTGGTTTCGGGAGTAGGCAGGGTTGCCTCGGTTAAGGGTGGGGTTAAGAGAGAAGTCAGAGTATTAAACAGGCGAGAGGGACGCACTGGCTTGACTAAATAGGCATCAAATTCGGCTCGGGTTTCGGCATCACTCATGCCCAAGGAGGTCAACATTACCAGGGGCAGCGGGTTAGTTTGGCGGATTTGCCGACCGAGGGTTAAACCATCAATATCAGGCATTTGCATATCTAAGAGGGCAATATCTAGGGGCTGGTTTTGGGCTTGATTTGTATGGATAATCTCTAATGCTCTCTTGGCATCCGTGGCCGTGATAACCTCCAGGCCCCAATGGCGTAAGTGATAACTAGTAATGTCTAAATTAGTTTGGTTGTCATCCACCAGTAACACCCGTTTGCCTGCCAGGCCCCGCAATGATTCTGAAACCGCCTCGCACGGTACCCCAGGTAAAAAAGGAATTTCAAACCAAAAACAAGAGCCAACCCCCTCAGCACTGGTCACACCAATTTTTCCGCCCATCATCTCAACAATTTGCCGACAGATGGCCAAGCCTAAGCCCGTTCCCCCATATTTACGCGTGGTTGAGGCATCCACCTGGGTAAAGGGTTGAAACAATTTTGGGATCGCCGCCGCTGGAATCCCAATCCCTGTATCTTGCACCGTAAAACGAATCCACTGGCGCGGGTCGGAGGTTGCCGCTAACTTGGGGGCCTGGACTAAGCTCACCCGGATCACAACTTCGCCTTGGGAAGTAAACTTTAGGGCATTGTTGACCAAATTCACCAGCACTTGCCGCAGCCGACTTTCATCCCCAAGTAACCAGGCCGGGACATCATATTCCACCAAAGCCGCCAATTCTAACTGTTTCCGATGGGCGTTACCCGCTAAAAGATCCACTACCTCATCCACACAGGCCTGGAGATGAAAGTTCACAGATTCCAACTGCATTTCATGGGCTTCTAGTTTGGAAAAGTCGAGAATTTCGTTAATGACCGCAAGGAGATTTTCACTGCCCAAGCGCACGGTTTCCACATAGTCTTTTTGCTCAGGATTGAGTTTCGTTTCTAACAGCAAGCCAGTCATCCCGACAATGGCGTTTAAGGGTGTGCGAATCTCATGACTCATCGTGGCCATAAAGTTGGTTTTAACTTGCAGGGCCTGGGTCAGTTGTTTTTGAGAAGACTCCAACGCCCCCAACATGCCGTTAATATTCCGAGCTAAGGCGGCCAACTCATCCCCTCCACCTACTTTTAAGCGTTGACTCACATCTCCTGAGCGGCGAATTTGACTGACTCCAGCACTGACTGCCGAGAGACGCGACAAAACCGAACGCTCCAGGAGCAACAACATAATCCCACCCAAGACCAAGCCCATGAGCGTGCTTGCACCAACCAAAAACCATCGACTTTCCTCCGCTAATAGGGGGACATTAGGGGTAGTTTCTAAGCGCAGGACAGCCGCTGGGCGGGCATTAACTCCCAAGAGAAAGACATAGGTAGCCAGATTCCCATTTCGGAGTTCTTTGATAATCGGTTCAGTGAAATCTGTTTGAATATTGCGGGTTGGGTCTTTGGCTTCAGCTAAATCGGGAAAATACAAACCACTGGCAATGGGCAGCAACGTCACGGGAGCTTGAATCACCGAAGCTAATTGTTGACTTAATTTAGAGGTGATAAAACGGCCATAGATGGCAGTTCCCCGCACCGGCCCCTGATTTTGTGAGGTCAGAATGGGTTGAGCTGTAAATAGGAGGACTCCCTCTTGTAAGTGTACTAAGCCAACATAATGCTCAGTCGGCTGGCCCATCCCTAACTGCCCAGATTTCAGATAGGGAATAAAGTCTTTCGGTAAGGCCTGGACTTTGATGTTGTTGGGATAAAATGTACCACCATAGACAACTTCCTGCTTGGAATTGACTAAGGCAATCAGATTAATGTCAAGATTTTGATAGGTTTCTGGGATCAGGTTTGTCTCAATATAAGCTGGATTGCGATCGAGAATAAACTGATAGGTATCATCCCAGGCCGACCAACTTTTAAAGTCATGGGCAAAGTCTTCTTTTTGGATATCAATTAAGTTAATGATCGAGTTTGCGGCTGTCTTAGCCCGGGCCTGAGTATCTGCGGCAATATTTCGATTTAGAACTGCAATGGAAACGCCATAAATCAATGTAATCAGACCGACCAATGTTGCTCCAGTAATTACCACCGTTTTTTGGCGTAAACTCCAGTGCATAGTTAGACTCTGCCAGAACTTAATTTAAACCTGATCTGACTGCCCCGGTCGGCTGTTCAAACAATGAGCAAATTAGAACGATGAGGCCATCTCTAGGGTATTGGTATGCTGGTGCTGGGGCTTAAGGGTAACCCACTAACATACCGCTGTAAGGCTGAAATAGCTCGGTTATAATCCACCGTAGCACTGAGCAAGTTACTTTGGGCCTGGGTCAAGGAGGTTTCGGCATTACTGACTTCAAGCTGTGTGCCCACCCCGGCCTGGAACCGCAAGCGAGCTAGACGCAACCCTTCCGTGGCCTGTTGGACAGCAACGCGGTTGGTTTGAATATTTTGTTGGCTCGATTGCAAGGTGTAGTAGGCTTGTTCAATTTGAAAGCGGATTAAATTCCGAAAACTGGCAAATTGAGCTTCGGCAATGGCGGCACTGGCTTCCTGTTGAGCGGCACTGGCCTTTGAGGCTCCCCCATCAAACAAAATCAGACTGAGTTGACCATTGACGGCATAACCGACATCCGGTGACACGCTATCCGTTAGTTCATCTGCTCCCGTGCCAGTGGCGGCCAAAGTAATTTGCGGCCCTAAATTCCCGAGGGCAACCCGGCGTTGTTGCAGGGCTACATTGCGTTGGGTAATTTGCTGGGATAGTTCCACTCGATTTCGGAAGCCAAGGGCAATGCTTTCATCAAGAGATAGCTTCCAGTCGGCAATTGACTCAATCGGATCCGCTGAACTTAAGTTGACATCACTGGCCACGTTCAGAGTTTGGGCCAATTGACGGCGGGCGGTGGCCTGTTGACTCAGGGCCTGGGTTAACTGCTGTTGGTTATTGGCCAGTTGCACCTCGGCTTGGAGAACCTCAAACACAGTTCCTAAACCAGCACGTTCCCGGGCGACGGCATCCCGCAAACTAATTTTGGAGTTCTCAACTGCTGCTTCAGCAATCCGCACTAGGGCATCAGCCTGTTGAATGTCGTAATAGTTGTTAGTGACATCAAAGCGCAGTTGCTCCAATTGGCGTTGTAAATCTAGCTCGGCGTTCCGTACCTGTTCTTGAGCGGCCTTGATGCTGCCATCCCGTTGCCCAGCCGTAAACACGTTGTAGCTCAGTTGAAGTGAAGCACTGGCAGGAGCACTAAAAGTATCTACGGTTGTCGGAGAGCCAAGTAACGCCTGCTGTAGGGGGGGTAAGCTATTAAAATTTTTGATTGCCTCCTGGTTAGCAATTTTCAGAGTTGCTGATTCATTAGCCCCCAAACTGCTCTGAAAGTTAATGCTCGGATAAAGGGCGGCCTGGGCCTGGCGTAAACTGGCACGACTTTGCCGTAGTTGTTGCTCAATCACCTGGAGTTGGGGATTGTTTCTGCGGGCAATTTCAACCGCTTGCACCAGGGTAATGGGTTGACTCAAATCAATTTTGACTTCATCAGGCCGGGTCGGCAAATTTAACGGATCCGGATTGGGGTTAAGTCGGATTAATTCAGGGGTGGAACTTGGGGCGGTGCTGCTTCCAGGGAGGGATAAATTTGTGCTTGTGCCCAGGCCAGTGGGGGGGGAAGTTACCGTTTGGGCTGCTGCTGAATAGGTCAAGCCGCTGAGGAGCCAAACACCCAGGCCCCAGGAACTCATACCCCGGATCAGACTAGTTACCGACAGTTGCTGTGTATTTCCCATAACTTTTCACTCCTGTTGCCACCCACCACCAAACTAACCCAAAAAATCTCAGAATAAAATTCTTCAAGTCGCAGGGATGACGTTACCACCCATAGACCTCTCGCCCTTGACTATACCGAATTTTTTGCCGTTGCCATCGACTCTAGGGAAAATCGGTCTGCGTTTTGGTTGATCAACTAAAATTAAAATAAGATTAAAAAAATGCCCAGTTTATTATAGATTTCCCTGAGGGATGACTATGCAATGTCCCGCCTGCCAACACCCTGATGGTCGTGTGTTAGAGTCCCGTTCTGCCGAAGGGGGCCATAGTATTCGGCGGCGGCGAGAATGCTTAAGTTGTGGGCGGCGGTTTACGACCTATGAACGGATTGAATTTGTCCCAGTTACCGTGGTTAAGCGGGATGGGCGGCGAGAGTCTTTTGATCGCTCGAAACTGTTACGGGGCCTGGTGACCGCCTGTGGCAAAACGGGGGTAGAACTCGATGTCATTGCAGCGATGGTGGATGATATTGAAGCCTCATTGCAATTGCGGGATGAGCGAGAAATTGCCAGTGCCGAGATTGGGGAAGCTGCCTTACAACAATTGCGGGGAATCAATGAAGTGGCCTATGTCCGTTTTGCGTCCGTCTATCGCCAGTTTCAGGGAATCCATGATTTTGTTCAGGAGCTGCAACATTTACAGGAATCGGCCCCAGGCCTGGCCCCAAAAGTGTCGCTCCAAGTCAAGAATCAAAAATTGGTGAAAAAATCCCTTGCGCTCCAGGCCTAGTTTTGCTGGAAATATGCCCCCAGGGTCAAGGTAAAGATGCAGTTTATTTGTTTAAGAGCCTGGGTTATCTCTCATTACTGAGTCGCCACAGAGAAAATCACTGTCCAGGCCTGGTAAATGGTATCTGCCTAAGCTAAGATTAGAGATCCATTCAGTTGCCTCAACGTGACTGGACTAGCCAGTTGGTTGGTTTAAACTCGCTTGGTTTCGCACTATCACCTTGGAACTTTCATTATCCTCTACCCCAAAGGAGTCGAAAAATTAGTCGCATGGTCAATCAGCAAAAAACTTTAGATGTTGGGTTTACCCACGCCGATTTTGCCGCCCTTCTCGATAAATACGATTACCACTTTAATCCCGGTGATGTCGTGGCGGGTACGGTGTTCAGCATTGAACCCAAAGGGGCACTGATTGACATTGGGGCCAAAACCGCAGCATATATTCCCATTCAGGAAATGTCGATCAACCGGATTGATAACCCTGATGAGGTATTGCAGTCCAATGAAGTCCGGGAATTTTTTATCCTGGCTGATGAAAATGAAGAAGGGCAGCTAACCCTCTCGATTCGTCGGATTGAATATATGCGGGCCTGGGAACGGGTACGTCAACTCCAATCTGAAGATGCCACGGTTCGCTCACAGGTTTTTGCGACAAATCGCGGTGGGGCCTTGGTGCGGATTGAAGGCCTACGGGGCTTTATTCCGGGGTCTCACATCAGTACACGGGTCAACAAAGAAGAACTCGTGGGGGAAGAACTGCCCCTGAAATTTTTAGAGGTGGATGAAGAACGCAATCGCCTTGTCCTCAGCCATCGCCGTGCCTTAGTTGAACGGAAGATGAACAAGTTGGAAGTCGGCGAAGTGGTGGTTGGCACTGTCCGCGGCATTAAACCCTATGGAGCCTTTATTGATATTGGCGGCGTGAGTGGCTTGCTCCACATTTCTGAGATTTCCCACGATCATATTGATACCCCCCACAGTGTCTTTAATGTTAACGACCAACTCAAGGTGATGATTATTGACCTGGATGCGGAACGGGGCCGAATTTCTCTCTCCACTAAGCAACTGGAACCGGAACCGGGGGATATGGTCAAAAATCCGCAACTGGTCTATGACAAAGCTGAAGAAATGGCGGAAAAATATCGGCAACAAATGTTGGCTCAACAGGAAGCTCTGCTCAATGGTGGCGTAGTCGGCGAAACAGCGGATGAGTCCGATGAACCAGAGGCTGCAACTGAAGAGGAGACAACAGAAGAACAGGTGCTCCAGGAGGCCTAAGCTCTGACGGCTCGTTTGGCAATTACCCTTGGGGATCCGGCTGGGATTGGCCCGGAAGTGATTCTCAAAGCATTAGCCCAGATTGACTCTCTCGATTACTCAGATTGGGTAATTTTGGGGAGTCCTTCTGTTTTGGCGGCCACATTTGAGCAGTTATCGGCCCTGGGATGTTCCTGTGTGCATCCGCAGCAGTTAAATCTCATTGATCTCGATCCCAATCTCAGCGTAATCCCAGGCCAGCCCAATTCTCAAACCGGTGCAGCCAGTTTTGCTTATCTGGAAAGAGCAATTGAATTGGCACTGGCAGGACAAGTAGCAGGGATAGTCACCGGGCCAATCAGTAAGGCAATTTGGCAACAGGCTGGGCATAATTTTCCAGGCCAAACTGAGGTTCTGACTCAATACAGCCAAAGCCAATCAACAGGGATGTTTTTTGTTGCCCGCTCACTGAAAACCGGCTGGATTTTACGGACATTATTGGCCACGACCCATATTCCCCTTGCCCAAGTTCCGGCCGCCCTCACCCCTCAATTACTCACAGCAAAATTAGATTTACTCCTCAACACTTTGCCACAGGACTTTGGCCTGGAGACTCCGCGGGTTGCGATTGCTGGTTTGAATCCTCACAGTGGCGAACAGGGGAAATTGGGCCGAGAAGAAATGGAGTGGATGCAGGATTGGCTAGAAGCAATGCAGGTAAAATATCCCCACGTTCAACTGATTGGCCTGGTTCCTCCCGATACACTTTGGGTTGGAGCGGGCCTGGCCTGGTGGAGTGATCCTCAATGCCCCAATGCTTACGATGCTTATCTTGCGCTTTACCACGATCAAGGCTTAATTCCGGTGAAACTACTGGCATTTGACCAGGCCGTGAATTGTACCCTTGGTTTACCCTTTATTCGCACATCTCCGGATCATGGTACAGCCTTTGATATTGCCGGAAAAGGAATTGCCCGTTGTGAGAGTATGCTAGCGGCAATGGAGTGGGGAAGGAGGTTTAGTCGGCTGGGGTGATCTAAAAATGACTGGCGCATACCCCAAGGTGCTGGGGAAAGTAGAGAAGGTCAGAAATGTGAACTCTTGCAGATTTTCCAAGCATTAACTCACCTTTAAGACTTTATAAGTCAATCAGGCAAGATCAATAGACGTTAACTTATAGACTTATATCCTTTGTAAGGATTATCTTGAAGCGATTCCAGTTCCACTCTAGTTCAGTGGCATAATCTAAAGATTAGACAGCGGTGGGAGATTTACCGTGTTATCAAAAGGGTTTGAAGTTGAAATTTATACGGGAACTCCCCAGGCCAAGATCGTTGGTCTTGCAGATCAGATTGTCCAGGCCTTAGATGGCTTTGTCCGCGAACCCGATAGCCGCAATGTCGAATACACCACCCCCCCGGTTTACCTGTACGATCAAGCTCTTTGTGATCTGCTGCGACCACGGCTGCGCTTACGGCAATATCTCCGGGGCCTGGGGGATTATACTCTGATTCCTGGCAGTACCTTATCCCTGGGAGACAGTCACACCTTTTACCGTTCCGATCCGCAAAATCCCTACCACGACTATATTGAGCAGACCTATCACACCAAAGTCGTCACCGCTAGCATTCACATCAATATTGGCATTTCAGACATTGAAACTCTAATCCGAGCCTGTCGGTTGATCCGGGTAGAGGCCCCGCTATTTTTGGCCCTGAGTGCCGCCTCGCCTTTTTTAGATGGTGAAGTCACGGGCTACCATTCCAGCCGTTGGGCCGTCTTTCCCAAAACTCCAGCAGTGGTTCCTCTGTTTACATCTCATCAGCATTTTATTACTTGGACAAACGAGCAACTGGGCCTGGGCACCATGCAAAATGTTCGCCATCTCTGGAGTGCTGTCCGACCCAATGGCAATCGCCGCCCCTATGATTTGAATCGCTTGGAGCTACGCATTTGTGACTTAGTGACAGATCCGATTGCCCTCTTAGCCATTACTGCCCTCTTGGAAGCCCGTTTATTACAAGTCATTGAAAACCCCGATCTCGATCCCTTGATTCAAAGTGATTTAGCCCGCACGGGTGAGGATTTAGCCGCCTTAGCTGATGAAAATGAAATCGCAGTAGCGCAACAGAGCTTGGTAGCTCAACTCAAACATTGGCGGGATGGCCGAGCAATTACGGCGGCAGCTTGGATTAGTGAACTATACGAGCAGGTTTATCCAACAGCTAAACAACAGGGCTTTGGTTGTTTCTTGAACCCAGTTAATAAAATCCTCCGAGAAGGAAACACAGCCCAAAAATGGTTGAAACAGCACGGGCAGGGGCAATCCATCCGCCATATTATGCAAGAGGCAATTTTACAACTCCAGGCCGAGGAAGCCGATTTAGAAGATAAACTCTGCCAACCGTTGCCTGATTTAATTCCGGTTTAGTCTCTGTGCCCTATGCCCCGTGTGGTTTTGATTTATCCCGAAATCCCGCCGAATACTGGCAATATTGCCCGCTCCTGTGCCGCAACTGGAACAGAACTCCATTTAATCGAACCCTTGGGCTTTAAGATTACGGATCGCTATTTAAAACGGGCCGGAATTGACTATTGGCCCTATGTGGATGTCACCTGTCACTCAGATTGGCATGCGTTTCATCAAATGGCCCAGGCCCGGGGGGGTCGTTATGTCGGCTTTATGGCGCGGGGGAAAACCAATTACTGGGAAGTCACCTACCAGGCCGAGGATTGGTTACTCTTTGGCAGCGAAAGCAGTGGGATTCCCGCCGAAATTGCCGCCTTGTGTCAGGAGTCAGCCTATATTCCCATGCCCCAGGCCAAGGTGCGGAGTTTGAATTTATCAGTGAGTGCTGCCTTGGGGTTATTTGAAGCCTATCGTCAATTGACCCTTGCCAAAGCCCCGTGAATTGGTGCAGCGAATCTCCGCCCTGAACAACCAGATCAGGTCATGGCCGCCGTCAGCCAGTCGCAAAATCTTTTAGAATGGGAACGCCCAAGATTATGAAAAGAATGTGAAAGCACTCTCTGGGGTTTCTGCCCTCTCTGCACCTCCTGACGATTCTGGCCAACCGAGACCTAGCAATGCGACAGCCCCGATAACTGCCCCAATCTCACCCTGGCGCGAGTTTCTCCTGGCCTTCATCACCATTTTTCTGGCAGAACTCGGGGATAAAACCCAATTAGCCACTCTTTTAATGGCCGCCGAATCCCAGGCCCCTTGGGTTGTATTTGTCGGTGCGGCGTTGGCCCTGATTTTGACGAGCTTAATTGGGGTGTTCTTGGGTCGCTGGTTAAGTCAACGGTTATCCGCAAAAACGCTCCAAACGGCAACGGGGGCCAGTCTCTTAGTCATTGCGGTGCTGCTGTTGTGGGATGTTGTCCACATTTAGGCGCAGACTTAATTCACTCCTGCCAAAGTTTTATGAGGTAAAAAGCAATCATGAATTGGCAACTGCTCGGCGTGAGTTTTGTCATGGTCTTTCTCTCAGAATTGGGGGATAAAAGCCAGTTAGCGGCCATTACCTTAGGGGGAAATGCCCAGTCAGCCCGCTTTGCCTTTTTTGGGGTTGCCGCTGGATTAGTCTTTACCAGCTTTTTGGGGGTGCTCTTGGGCGACCAAGTGGCGCAGGTATTACCGGCCCCGATTTTGAAAGCCATTGCCGCAGTTGGTTTTGCCCTCTTGGGATTCTATCTACTCTGGCAATCCTCCCCTGGCCTGGTGATTTCGCCCAAATCGCTGCCTCCTTGTGAAAACCCTGATAGTTTAGAAGAGCATCCTTTCTGATAAAACTGTCCCCATGCACCGGGATTCTTTACGCATTCTCTTGCTACAAGCCCGCAATGATGCCCCCACCCAAGCGGAAGAACTAGCTGAATTTGCCCGCTACAGTGGCTTAGCCCCGGAGCAATTTACCGTTCTCAATGGCTTTGACCAGGCCGAGTTTCGCCCAACTGTGATTCATGGCCACGATGCCCTATTTATTGGTGGCTCCAGTGATGCCAGCGTCCTCAAACCAGACCTCTATCCCTTTGTCGCTCCCTCCCAGGCCCTAATTCTCTACTGCATTGAGCATAAAATTCCCGTATTTGCCTCCTGCTTTGGCTTTCAGTTGGCGGTCGAAGCCTTGGGTGGGCGAGTCATTTTAGATCGAGAACATTTGGAAATGGGAACTTACCCAATTTATCTCACCCCCGCTGCCCAGGGCGATCTCCTTTGCCAAGCCTTCCCCGCCGAGTTTTTAGCCATTTCTGGACACCAAGAACGGGCTGCAGTGTTACCCCCCCAGGCCCTCCACCTCGCCTATTCCGAATTGTGCCCTTACCATGGATTTACCTTACCGGGACTGCCCTTTTATGCCTTTCAATTTCACCCGGAAGTGAACCGTGCGGATCTAATTGCCCGCATCAGTCGTTATTGTGATCGCTATTTTGACCAGCCTGAGGCCCTGCTTGAGGTTGCCCGCAACGCCCAAGATACTCCCATCGCCAATCAACTGATTGCTGCCTTTGTTGAACGAATTCTCCTGGCTGCCCCGCTGGCAACAGTCTGGTAAACCTGCCTGGAATTGTCAAGAATCGGGCTTGGAGAGCTTTTTATATTGCTGAATAGCTAGGGTTTCAATGTCACTTACTGCCTCAGATCTCTACAAATCAACCAGTGATGAATACAATGCGCGCTTACAGGTGCGAAGTCGGGCCTTCTTAACCTTTATTACAGTTGCCACAACCCTCTTTGGTGTCTCCTTAGCCGATCCCAATTTTGCCTTTGCGAGTGTTGGGATTAGTTATATTTCTTTGGTTCTAAATTTACTTGTTGTCCACCATCAGCAAGTCATGACCCAAATTCTGCTCTATCAACAAATGCTCACTAGTCAGCGAGATTATGATTTTCCGATTTGGCATAAATTTAATGCAGCGGAGTTAGAGCGATCTCGGCGTTCGGAAGATTTTGCGGCTCTGGTGATTCACCTCCTTTTTAATATCAGTGGCCTGGCTAATGCCCTCTTTCGGGGAGTTCTTTTTCCCGTCTCACCGTTACTGCACATTTACATCCGCTGGCTGATCTTTGCCATTAGTGCCTTGGCAAGTATGTACTCCCTCTGGTTAATTTTGGAAATGCCCCGAAAACGACGACAATTGCTCCTGAGTTATCGCTATGGTAAATCTTCCTTTGATTTTGATTCCCACAATTCCTAAGCTGCGAAACTCACATCTGGGCCTGGAACTTAGTTAGGTTAGATCAATATAATAAAAAGACAAATCTGCAACGTCATGCTTAATTAGCAAATTCATTAAAGCAAAGTAGCCGTTATGAACTATTCCGAAAAAACCTTAAACAGAGCTTTGCGTGCCGTTCGCTGTAGTCCATTTTTGCCGCAGCTTTTTTTAGATTTACAATCCCATCGGGTGTCCCTTGGGGACATTGCCGGGAGCCAGGGGGTTCAGCAGGGATATACCCAAACTCCGATGCCAGAATTGATGGTTGACAATGCTTTGACATGGTTAACCCAAGTTGGCCTATTGCGGCGAGAGGTGGATGGACAAGGCCTGACAGATAGTTTCCGCTTAACTCCTTTGGGACGGCGACTGAGTCAAGCCGGACAGATCCAGGCCGGGGTTCAACCCTCCTGGCTAGAGCGACTCCAAGACTTTTTTGCCCGCCCGTTAGTCAAGGTCTAGTGCCATAAACCTTTTACCGGGGCCTGGGTGCCCTAAGCTAATGGTTTGCGGTAGATAACTTTATCGACCCCAACATCGTAAAAATCCCGAATGATTGCCTCCTGCTGATAACCGCTCTTGCCATAAAACTGGCGGACATAGGCAAAGTCATCCGTGCCCGATGTTTCTACAAGCAAAACTCGTTCCCGCCGAGCGATTAATAAATCCTCTATATAACTCAATAAAGCTCTACCCCGACCTTGCCGTTGAGACTCTGGACGAACCGCAAGTAAATAGAGATTCCAAGTTCCATGGGTCATACGCTCCGGTGCAACATAGGCAACACCTACAGGATTGGTTTCCTCATCCGTAATCCATAAGCCGGGCGTTTCCATTTCATCATCCAATGCTTGAGTCAGCATAGTTGATAATTCTTGAATTTGCTCTGCATCCAATAATCCAGTTGCGGTGACAATGGTGAGAATTCCCGGAATGTCTTGGGGTAATGCGAAGCGAATCATGCTGTGACCTGGGCTGAATCCGGGAGATCAAGGTACATTGTGCCAAAACTTCCTGAAAGGCACCCAGGTTTTTCGTGAGAAGTGCCTGAAAAATAAACTGACTTTACTCTTACAGTCCCAGGAGCAGAATTTAGCATCCCCTTGGCGAACTGGTGGGTTGAGTTAATTAGGGGCTGGAGCTTCAGCCTGAGAACCATCGGGAATGAATGACCAGCGGGTTGGGGGCCAAAATCGAACTGCGGCTCGCCCAATAATGTGATCCCGAGGGACAACGCCCCAACAGCGGCCATCCAAGCTATTACTGCGGTTATCCCCCAGAACTAGGTAAGAATTAGTAGGAATGACTTGGGGCTGTCCCAAAAAGGGCATCATTCCTGCACAGGTGTCAATAGTTGTAAAAACTGAGGCTTGTAAATAGGGTTCTGGAAAGGGTTTGCCATTAATCAACACCCGCCCCGCTTGAATTTCCACCTTATCCCCCGGCATGCCTACGATCCGCTTAATAAAGGCATCACGAAACCCCACGGCCTGGAGTGTATCAGTGGGATTAAAGACAACAATGTCACCCCGATGGGGGGGATGGAAATAGTAGCCAATTTTTTCCACAATCAAGCGATCGTCAATTTCTAAGGTCGGCTCCATCGAACCCGAGGGGATATAGCGGGCTTCAGCGACAAAGGTTCGAATCCCAAACGCCAGAATTAAAGCCAGGCCAAGGGTTTTTAGAACCTCAACCCACCAAGCCTCAGACTTTTCTGATGCCGGGACTGGAGTAAGAGGTTCAGGTTGCTGAGTTGGCTGTTGACCACCATCTGCCATAGGTTCGATTCCGTTAAATCAGTAGATAAATACATTCCTGTGACGTTGCTGCCCCAGGCCAAGGCCCTGATTAGCTACAAAAATTTACAAATGTATAGATATTCTAGCAGGGAGAACAGGAAGCCCTGGGAGGACTTAACTCATTCATACCAGCGGGTTAGCCAGAAACCATAAGTGGGCAAGACTTTTTAACTAACTTGGCTGGCCAGCAGCATTAACTAAAACCTGATCCGAAGCGGGCTAACTTTCCAGAGAGGCAGAGGTTGTTGTTGGCAGTAGGCGTTGCTCTTCCAAGGCAGCTTTGTAGCGCTCCAGGTCTTCTTCGAGGTTGGAAATCTGCTCTTCCCGCTCCCCCATCTCGCGCCGGACGGTAATAATCCGCTGTACCTGTGTCCAAACACTGAAAACCCAGGCCATAACCGCCCCAAATCCAATAGCCATAATTAACTCAATACACAACGGAGCTTGAATTGTGACTCCTTGAACGAGCTTAATTGGGACTGATTGTGTATTTTCAATACTGAATAAGACCAAAGCCAACACAATGACAAAAATTACGAAGAAGTTAACTTGGCGCATGGGTTCCTCCCAGTTCTTGTCCCCTCTCAATCTACACCAATTAGTCACCAATGCCGCAGTTGGGCCTGGGAAAATCTTAGGTTAGCCAGCTAATAGTAATTCTTGAACCAAAATAGCAGGTGGGACTAAAGGGGGGGCGATAAATTGAAGTGATGAATGAAATTCCAGAGCAATTCAATCCAATTGAACCCGGATGCGGAAAACACTAAGCTATCATCCATAGACTATGACACCCTTTAGCGCAACCTAGAGTACCCCAAATTCAGGTTAATTTAGCTGGCACAGCGATCTAAAACATCTCGCCAGACTAGTGGATTTAAGCCTAAGCACCGAACTCGGTACCCTTCTGAGTCGCTGAGAATTGCCACGAGTGCTGACATGGATACAGCCCACTTGCCAAACCGATAGGCTGAGAGTTCCGAGTCACACTCTACAGAAACTGCCCAGACTTTGCCCTGGCTAATTTCTAAACCAACATTGGGATGTAAAGCAGAGAATTTCAGGGCTTTTGGCTCCCCAATTACCCGCTGGCAGTAGGCGAGGACTTGTGCTTGCTCCGCCACCGTCATTGCCTGCCATGACTTTCCAAACTGAGATCGAAGCATGATCCGTCCAACCCATCGCTCTAAGGCAGCTAACTGTTTAGATTGCTGAGTTCCGTCCGATTGGTTCATCCTAAGTTCCTCCCTCGCTAATCCCTAAAGTGCCATAGCTTCTGTGCTATTATTTGCCCATTCGGGCATAACACTGAAAATGAATAGTCCAAAACAGCAGTACTCTCTTGGGATTGGCCAACGTTTGTTACATTTACGGGGTAAACGGAGCCGCCAGACATTTGCCGACTTACTCGGTATTGGGCATCGCAGCTTAGTTCGGTATGAAAAAGAGGAGCGGCTCCCCGATGCAGAGGTTTTAGCCCGAATTTGTCAGATGTTTGAGGTGGATCCAACCTGGTTGCTCATGGGTAAATACCCAAACCGGCCCACGGTTTCAATTCCCCGGTATGACTTAGAAGCAGCAGCGGGAACTGGCATATTCTTGGAAACCGAAGCATCTATTGATGCCCTGAGCCTAGACTTAGATTGGCTTGAGCAAGAGCTGAAGGTGAATCCGCAAGCGGCCGGATTACTAACGGTGCGAGGCGATTCGATGGAGCCGACCTTAAATAATGGCGATACTTTGCTCTTTACCCGTCAGCTTCCCGATCCCCTACAAGAAGGAATTTACCTTATACGATGTAATGCCCTGTTGATGGTGAAGCGGCTTTTGCCTCAACCCGGAAAAACCCTTTTGATTGCCAGTGACAATAATGCCTATCCACCCTTCTCGATCTCGGAGCAAACAGACCCCGATGACTTTGCCATTCTCGGGCGAGTCGTCTGGTCAGGGCGGAAGCTAAAAAGTTGGTAAAAGCGGCTTATCTTTCACTGTGGGGGTAGCCTTCAACAAGTAATAACTGTTTATAATGATAAAAAAATTAAAGATAGCAGTTAGATAATTTTCCAGTTTTTTAGACAATGGCAAAGTTTTTCTGAGTAGTTGATTTACTTGCTGCCCTAATCTAATATTAGGTCTTTCAAGATGTGATGCTTATCCAGTTTCTTTCGCGACCAGATAATTTTAGGCATTAGGAGTACAATATCTATAGGTGTCCAGAATATTTGGATAGAAGGTAGCTTTTTTCCGAAATATTGAAATTCTTCCGAATCAAATCCTAAACATGGTGGATCAAAAGCCAGGCCCCATGATGCTATCAATATAGTACACTTTATCTATCGAGTTTTAGGTATATACATGACTGCCATCAAAAGAATCAGCCCAGATTATGCGGGCAGTGATCAACCCCAGGCCGCGGATGTGCAGGAATTAGTAGAGCAAGGATATAAGTCTGTGGTTAACCTCCGGACTCCTGGAGAAACTGGCTTTATCGAAAATGAGGCGGATCTGGTCGCTGAAGCTGGCCTGGAGTATCGTTATTTTCCCTTAAATTCTCTGGCAGCTGATAGTCAAGGCATTGATGCAATCTTAGCGGAAGTCGCCAAATTACCCAAACCGATTGTCTTTCACTGTGGGGCTGGGGCGCGGGGTGGGGCTTTGGCCTTAATTGCCTTTGCCATCGAAGAAAGTCTTGGCTACGAGGAAATTATCCAAAAGGCAGAGGAACTGGGGATTAACCTAGAGCAACCTCACCTGAAGCTTTTTTTGGGCCAGTACCTAGCAACCCCCTCAGTCTAAAGTTCGCTCTGAGCCTGGCACCTCACCTTACCCATTGATGTCTCTTGGAACCTGAAAAATCTAGGCCTGGAGAGGGTTAGCCTGCCCCTGAAATCTGCAAACAGACCTGTCAATTTCCCCGGTTCTGAAAAATCCAAGCTTGAGACGACTCCCCTAAAAATAGCTGGAAAATTTTGCCCTAATGTCCAGGCCATGGGTTAGAGTTTAGATAGTACGATTTATCGATAGTGATTTAGGTGTTTTATGACTTTAATTGCCAGAATCAGCCCAGACTATGCCGCAGCCGATCAACTCAACCCCTACGATTTTCAAAATTTGGTGGCTCAAGGTTATCAATCCGTGATCAATTTACGTTTGCCTATGGAAAAAGGTTTTTTGGTGAATGAAGATGCCTTGGTGGCGGAAGCTGGCCTGGAATACCGTCATTTGCCCCTGAGTCCAACCAAGTCCGATCCGGCAGCGGTCGAAGCCGCGTTGGCCGAAATTCAAAAATTACCAAGACCAATCTTGATTCATTGTGCGGCTGGAGTCCGGGCAGCAGCATTGGTTCTCGTTATCTTGGCGACTCAAGAAAATCTTGGCCACAATGAAGTCTTCCAAAAAGCCAAAGAACTGGGAATCCCCCTGCAACAGCCGATCCTCCAGCAACTCTTCAATCACTATTTGGCCGTTACCCCTGCTTGAATTCGCCGTAATGCTGTTGCGAGGGTTTCTAGTTCCCCGTGGGTATTGTAGAAGGCAAGAGAGGAGCGCACCGTGGCTTCCAGGCCAAATCGCCGCAAAATCGGTTGAGCGCAATGATGACCGGCCCGCACCGCGATTCCCTCTTGATTCAAGGCCGTACCCACGGCTTCGGGACTGTGGCCCTCCAAGACAAAGGACAAGACCGCTGCTTTTTCGGGAGCCGTACCAATCAAGCGCAGGCCCGGGATTTCTTGCAATAGAGCCGTGCCATAGACTAAAAGCTCATGCTCATAGCGACAGATGGACTCCAGGCCAATTTTTTGGACATACTCCAAGGCTGCTCCCAGGCCCACAGCATCGGCAATATTTCCGGTTCCAGCTTCAAAACGAGAGGGAGCCGCTTGATAGACAGTTTTCTCAAACGTGACATCGACGATCATGTTGCCGCCGGTCTGCCAGGGGAGAGTTCCATTGAGTAACGCCTCTTTGCCATAGACCACACCAATCCCGGTCGGGCCAAAGACTTTATGACCAGAAAATACAAACCAGTCACAATCCAAGGCCTGGACATCAATGGCCATGTGAGAAACGGATTGCGCCCCATCCAAGAGAACTTTGGCCCCATAGCGATGGGCGAGGGCGATCATTTCCGCGGCTGGCGTAACTGTACCTAAGGCATTGGAGACATGGGTAAAGGCGACAATTTTTGTCCGGTCATTCAGGAGTTTTTGGTACTCATCCAGCCGCACTTGCCCATGATCATCGACAGGAACGATCCGTAGGCGCGCTCCTTTTTCCGCACAAAGTTGTTGCCAGGGAACAATATTGGCATGGTGCTCCAGATGGGTGAGAACAATTTCATCCCCGGCCTGGACATTTTGGGAACCCCAACTTTTGGCCACTAGGTTAATCGCCTCGGTCGTTCCCCGAACAAAGACAATCTCGTTAGTGGAAGAGGCATTGACAAACCGCCGCACCTGTTCCCGTGATTTTTCGTAGGCATCCGTAGAGCGCGCCGCTAACTCATGGGCTGCCCGGTGAACATTGGAGTTTTCATGTTCGTAGTAGTAGGTCAGGCGATCAATCACCGCTTTCGGTTTATGGGTTGTGGCAGCATTGTCAAACCAAATTAAGGGCCGACCGTGGACTTTCTCTTGGAGAATTGGGAAATCTTGGCGGACAGCATGGAGATCAAAACCGACACTGGAACCGACCCGTGGCCCCACCAGTTGCGGCACTGTCAAAGGAAAATCATGGCCGGGATGGGCTTGGAGATATTGGGGATTAAACGCTTGGGCCGATGGGGCTAAATGTTGCTGCTCATCTATAAAAGCAAACCCAGTCTCAAAGGAAGTGGGCGGGGCCTGGGGAATTTGGGGCAGCGATGGGGTCGTGGGGATGGGCGGCAGGCTCGAAATTGGCTCCAGGCCCTGGGGAATACCTTGAACTGGAACGGTCTGCAAATCGGGCTGAAATACCGGGGGCGTTAATTCCGCAATCCCAGGCCCCGGCGAACTTGGAATATTCAGCCCGGAAGTTGAACTAGATAGACTCTGAACTCCTGGAAATGCAGCAGAACTGGGGATTGAGCCTGGCGGATTCGGCACACTCAGAATTGCCCCTAAACTTGGAATCGAACTAGGGGAATTTGGTATCTTTGGCCCTGCCTCCGGGGTTAGTACATCTACAGGTGAATTGGGAATTGCCGGAATAATCTCAGGTGAAATCAGTCCCCCCGTGGGTAGGTTAGTCGTGGGTGCGGGAATTGCGCTGCTGGGGTTAGGTAGGCCGGGAACCGCCGTTGAACTAAGAATTGCCCCGGTCGGATTTGTCAACCCTGGAACTGAACCGGAACTGGGAATCTCCCCGGTGGGATTAGAGGCAACCGGAACCGCCCCGGAACTGAAGATAGAACCCGATGGATTGACCAGGCCTGGGGCCACGCCTAAACTCGGTTTGACTCCGGTGGGATTGGGAAAATCCGAAACTGAAGCCGTTGTTGGTAGCGTTGTCGATGGACTCGGCAGGCCTGGGACGTTGGGGGCGGGAATACCGGGAACTGCATCAGGGGTGGGATTTGCAACTGGGGAACTACCTAAAACTTGACTTAAATCCACAACGATAGAATTAACCAACTCCTCGAAGGCGGCCTCATTAAATAAGGGATGCGTAGCAGGGTTAGGAGTTAGTTGGCTTGATTGATTCGGACTCAAAACCTGTTGGACGGCACTGGCCAGGGCCTGGATATTCGGAAACGAACTGGGATTACTCATAGCGGTAGGTATGGTATTGGGTCACATCCACGTTGTCTAACACCGCCAAAGCATCATCGGTCAACACTGCCAAGGAGCAGTAAAGGGAAACCAGATAGCTGGCCAAGGCTTTGCGATTGATCCCCATAAACCGCACCGACAGGCCCATCCCCTGTTCACCGGGCAAATTGGGTTGATAGAGGCCGACAACACCCTGGCGACTTTCCCCAACTCGCAAAAGGATAATTTTTGACTTACCTTCCACCACAGCTACTTTATCGGAGGGAATCAACGGCACACCCCGCCAAGTAATAAACGGCGTTCCAAACAGAGAAATGGTGGCAGGCGGCACTCCCCGGCGGGTACATTCCCGGCCAAAGGCGGCAATGGTTTGGGGATGGGCTAAAAAGAAACCGGGTTCTTTCCAAACTTTCGTCAGCAGTTCATCCAAATCATCCGGGGTGGGAGCGGCTCCACGGGGATTGACAATTTGGCTGGGAGCAACATTATTGAGCAGGCCATATTCCGGGTTGTTGATCAGTTCATTTTCCTGCCGCTCTTTCATGATCTCAATCGTCAAGCGCAGTTGCTCGCGAATTTGGTCATGGGGGCTGCTGTAAAGGTCTGAAATTCGGGTATGGACATCCACCACGGCATTGACAGCACTGAGGAAATATTCCCGCGGGTTTTCGATGTAGTCCACGAATGTTTCCGGCACATCCGCTTCATCCCGGCTCGAGCAGGTCACCTCAATTTCTGAGGCATCTCGGACTTTATTAACGCGATAAATCCCAGCTTCTACGGGTAACCAATGGAGAAGGCGGACTAACCACCGTGGAGAAATTGTATCAAGTTGAGGAATAGTCTTAGTTGCATTGGCTAACTGGCGGGCAGCAACATCCCCCAAGGCTAATTGTTGGGGTTCATTCGAGGCACTAAACGTCATGAATTTTCCTCAGAAATTTTAGAAAAATATAGAGTTAATTGGGGATTCAAATGTGAGATTAGCAGTAAAAATACTAAAGCTCAACGTATTTACGCGATTATATGCCACCGCCGTTCTCAAAGTTATCGGAGCGGATCCGGGCCTGGGAAATGAAGCTCCCCGGTGGAACATCTTTCGTCAGCCAGACATTACCGCCAATGGTGGAGCCTTTGCCGATGGTGATCCGGCCGAGAATCGTCGCCCCGGAATAAATCACGACATCATCTTCAATTACCGGATGCCTGGCCTGGCCTTTAATCAGGGCGCCCGTTTCATCGCGGGGAAAGCTTTTTGCCCCTAAGGTCACGGCCTGGTAAATCCGCACCCGATCCCCAATCACGCAGGTTTCGCCAATGACAACGCCCGTACCGTGATCAATAAAAAAGCTGCGGCCAATGGTGGCTCCCGGGTGAATATCAATCCCCGTTTCCGAGTGGCTAACTTCCGCAACAATTCGAGCTAACAGCGGTAAATCCAGTCGATACAGGGCATGGGCGAGACGATGGAAGGTAATGGCCGCAATACCGGGATAGCAAAATAGCACTTCGCTGGTGGATTGAGCCGCAGGATCTCCCAGGTAAGCAGCATTGACATCACTATCGAGAATGAACTTAATCCCCGGTAAGGTTTTGGCAAATTGCTGGGTCAAGTCCGTTGCGAGTTGGTTAATCGATGCCTCGCTATGCTCAGAGCCATCTTGATATTGCTGTTGCAACCAGAGTTCCCGTTGAATTTGCTCTTTCAAGAGATTGAGCGTTTTATCCAGGGTGTTACCAACAAAGTAGTGAGTCGTCTCATCCGACAGTTCCGGGTCGCCAAAGTGCCGCGGAAATAATGCTGCTCTCAGGTTATGAACGATGCTGGTTAAAATTTCCCGCGCGGGCAGAGGGTAAAAGTGATCGGAGAGGTTTTGGTGGGGCCGTTGATCCGCAGGAGTCTGACTCAGGGCAGCAACAATATCCTCCAGGCCCCAATGGCCCGAAAAGCTAGATTTAGTTGTGGGAGATAAGTAACTCATACTAAAGCCAGTCCTTTTTCATTAAAAATGCCATCAAATAACACGGTGCTGAGATAGCGTTCGCCGGAATCGGGGAGAACGACCACGATTGTTTTGCCTTTATGTTCTGGTTGTTTGGCTAAACGAACAGCCACAGCCGCCGCCGCTCCACAGGAAATCCCAGCAATAATCCCTTCTTCCCGCGACAACCGCCGAGCATAATCAATCGCTTCTTCATTGGTGACACTTTCGACTTGATCCACGATGGACAGATCCAAGTTTTGCGGGACAAATCCGGCTCCAATCCCTTGAATTTTGTGGGGGCCTGGTTTTATGGGTTCATGGGCAAGAGTTTGGGCAATGACAGGGCTTTTTTCCGGCTCAATGGCCACAGAGAGAATCGGTTTGCCTTGGGTCTTTTTGATGTAGCGGGAAACCCCAGTAATGGTGCCACCTGTACCCACGCCGGAAACCAAAATATCAATTTCGCCATTGGTAGCCTCCCAAATTTCCGGGCCAGTGGTTAGTTCATGGATGGCAGGATTGGCTGGGTTCCGAAACTGTTGCAGCAAAACATAACGATCCGGGTCAGAAGCAGCAATTTCTTCGGCTTTCAACACGGCTCCGGTCATGCCTTTCACACCCTCGGTCAAAATTAGCTTGGCTCCATAGGCCGTCAGTAGCTTACGCCGTTCCAAGCTCATGGTGTCGGGCATGGTCAGGGTTAAGGGTATCCCGCGAGCCGCCGCCACAAAGGCCAAGGCAATGCCAGTATTGCCACTCGTGGGTTCAATGATTTCTTTGCCCGGCCCCAATAAGCCCTTTTTTTCCGCATCCCAGATCATCGCTGCCCCAATCCGGCACTTGACAGAGTAGGCAGGGTTACGACCTTCAATTTTGGCCAAGATTGTTGCCGGGGCCTGGCCAGCAATGCGATTCAGCCGCACCAGAGGGGTTTGTCCAATCGTTTGACTATTATCAGAAAAAATCTGGTTTGTGAATCCCATTGGTGTCTCCTGGCACATTCTTAATCGTTGTTTAAGCCACTGGCTCTCTCGCGTTGGCCTGGAGTCTATTGAGATAAATTGCACCTGAGCATCAACTGTCTGACGTTACTTTGCTAAGGTACTCTTGCCTTCAAGTCAAAAATTCCAGGCCAGCTCGGCCAACTGTGACTATATATTAACCACAAAAGACAGTAGGTTTTTAGTAGATTTCAATTATTTAATAATTTTCAAAAATACAATGAGATTTTCTTGACTTTGGACTGAGGATAACTATGCAGGGCCAACTGAACCCATGAATCCGGCTGAGTGGCTAGTGATTTGGCGTTGATTTATGTAAACTACGTTTATTCGGTAAACTTTTAGGAGAACTTCATTGACTCCTGGCTTATCCCACCTCTCCACAGGCGGCACCCACTGGGAATATGAGGCGCGTACCTTCTTACCCGTGGCTCCGTCTCGACTTTGGCTGATTGAATCGGGCTATCTCCGTTCCTATACCTACACCGAGGAGGGAAACCTGATTGTTTTGGGTATTTGGGGGCCTGGGGAAATTGTGGGTATGGCTCTTTCCTCAATGCAACCTTTACACTATGAGACCCTGACTCCCGTCCAGGCCCGAACAACGGCATGGCTCACCTATGGCAATAAGGAACACCTCTACGCAACCTGCCTCAAACACACAGAAGCTCTCCTGGTAATTCGTTCCCAAAAGCGGGTTGAGTTAATGGTAATTAAACTATTGCAATGGCTAGGGCAACGGTTTGGACAACTTAGAGCTGAGGGACAGGTCTTGGAATTACGTTTAACCCATCAAGATGTAGCCGAAATTTTAGGGGTTACCCGAGTCACGATTACGCGTATCTTTGGCTTGCTCGAACAACAGGGGTTTATGCAGCGACTTTCGGGGCAGCGAATTATTCTACGTGAAAGTGAAGTTTGGCATTATCAAATTTAACCTTGGGCCTGGATGAAGTAAAAAACTCAACAAGAAAAGCCGCCTATTTCAAGATTTAGACGGCCCCGAGGACTATTTTGATGATTTAGGGAAATTTGAGGAGCCAACAGCGAATTTAACGGCGGTTTGCTAATAAGATTTGGTCAAAGAGTGCGTTATTAGCAAAGAATTTCTTCTGAGCAGCCTCCCAACCCCCAAACCGACTAATATTACTCAAGTTAGAAATTTTGGGAAACTGCTTGCTAAACTGCTGAGCTACTTTGGGATCAACCGGCCGGAAAAAGGCTTTAGCATATTCTGTCTGGGCCTCAGCAGTGAAGAGATATTTGACAAATGCTTCTGCCGCTTTTCGAGAACCATTGCGATCGACGTTGCGATCGACAACAGCCACCGGAGTATCAATGGAAAAGTTGACTTGGGGAATGGTAAAGTCCACTTTCTCGCCCTTGGATTGAGCCAAGAGAACCTCGTTTTCATAATTCAAGAGAACATCACCCTGACCTTGCTTGACAAAGACATCCGTGGCTTCCCGTGCGTCTTTCGGCAGAATTGGGGCATTTTTCAGAACCTGAGCGACAAATTGCCGGGCTTTGGTATCGTTTCCACCGGTTTGGAGGACGGAACTCCATAGGCCTAAAAAGTTCCAGCGAGCCCCCCCTGAAGTTTTGGGATTAGCAGTAATCACTTTTACGCCGGGTTTGGTTAAATCAGACCATTTCGTAATCTTCTTGGGATTTCCATCCCGAGTAATAAAGGCAATCACAGACCGCTGCACAATAGCTTTATTCGGGGCCCGACCTTCCCAACCTGGTTTAATCAGACCGGCGGATTGTAACTGACTGACATCGGAACCCACCGCCAAGTGGACGACATCGGCATTCAGACCATCAATAACAGCCCGAGTTTGAGAACCGGAACCCCCATAACTCTGTTGAAATTCTACGGTTTGTCCTGTTTGTTTTTTGTAGAATGCCACAAACTTGGGGATGATCCGCTCATAGGCAGACTTCGTCACAGCATAGGAAACCAAGGTTAGCTTTACGGGTTTCTGGGCAGAAGCTGGTTGCACCAAACCCAGGCCAGTGGTCACAAGTAGGGCAGCACCAGCCAGGCCAAGAAAGGTGCGACGAGATGAGAATGAGAGATTAAGGGGAGTAGTTAGGGAAGGTATAGAACTGAAAGGTTTCATATACTACATAAAATCCGTAGTGAATAAGGAGAATGCATTTCTAAGAATCACATATCCCTGCTGAAATGACAAGGGTTAATCGTCAAGAAATCTGGAAACTTGGCCTGGGCTTAAAACGGGGATTCAGGATTGGCTGAGGCGGTTATCGTAACGGCGTAAGAGTTCCTGACAAACCAGCGTTAATACCGCCACCAGGCCCAGCAAGGAAGCACAGGCAAAGGCCGCAATGGATTCGTACTCCAAATACAGGCGTTCAACGTGTAATGTCAGGGTGTTGGTTTCGCCAATAATTTTCCCGGAGACCACTGAGACTGCCCCAAATTCTCCTAACGCCCGCGCCGTAGAAAGAAGTACGCCATAGAGCACCGCCCAACGGATATTCGGCACTACCACCCGCCAAAATACTTGCCAGCCATTAGCTCCTAGGGTTTTTGCTGATTCTTCCTGCTCCAGGCCAAGGTTTTGGAGGGCCGGCAAAACTTCCCGGACGACAAAGGGCAACGTAACAAAGGTGGTGACTAAAATAATCCCCGGCAAGGCAAAGATGATTTTGAGATTCCACTGGTTAACCCAGGGCTCAAACAGGCTATCTAAGGGACTGTAAAGGAGGACAAACATCAAACCGACAATGATTGGGGAGATGGTGAAGGGTAAATCCACCAGTTGCAATAGTAATCGCTTACCCCAAAACTCTTGCCGCGCCACCACCCAGGCCGCGGTCATGCCAAACACCGTATTCAAAGGAACCGCAATGGCCGTGGCAATTAAGGTTAAGCGGATTGCACTCCAGGCCTGGGGCGTATCAATCCCTTGCCCATAGGCGATGAGGCCTTGATGAAGAGCTTGATAAAAAATATTGATCACCGGAAACCCGACCACGATCAGCAGAAACCCCAGGCCTAGGCCCGTTAACGCCCAACCCCAGCCCGTGGGAGATTGAGTTTGTTTTGAGTGTGAGTTCATCCTGGGTCAGTCTCCCCCTTTAGTTGGATTGACGTAATTACTGCTGCTCATAAAACATCCCACCGCCGACTCCAGGCCTGGATACCATTGGCAATGCCGAGCAACATTAGGGACATGAGCAACAAGACAATGGCAACAGCCGTGGCCTGGCTAATTTGAAATTCCTCGATTCGTTGATAGATATAGACTGTCGAAACCAGGGTTTGATAGGGAATATTCCCCGACAAAATCACCACGACCCCATACTCCCCAATTGCCCGGGCCAAAACTAAGGTGGCTCCGGTGAGTAAGGCATTGAAGGTTTGGGGAAAGATGATCCGCCAAAATAAGGGCCAGGGTCGCGCCCCCAACGTCATGGCCACTTCTTCCACTTCCGGTTCAATCGCCAACAACACCGGCTGCACTGTCCGCACCACAAAGGGCAACGTCACATACACCTGAGCAAACGTCACCCCAATCACGGACGCAGTCAAATTGACTTCCGGCAAGCCCAAGTGCAAGATCCAATCTCCCAAGGGTGTACCGGGGTCAAAGACTTGCCCGACAATCCCACCCGGCCCGTACAACGCCACCAGGGTAATCCCAGCCACCACGCCTGGCAACGCAAAGGGTAAATCAACAAGGGCATCAGCAATTTTCTTACCGGGAAACTCATAGCGGGTCAAAATCCAGGCCAGAAGAAAGCCAAACACCCCATTGATTGCCGCGGCAACAAACGCCGTTGTGAACGTGAGTTTATAGGCATCCCAGGCCGAGGGCGCAGTAATGGCTGACCAGAGATCCGCAAAAGGAGCTTGCTGAGCTTTCCAGACCAGACTACTCAGGGGCAGCAGTAGGAAAAAGGCGAGATAAATCCAAATGAAGCCTTGGGTCACACCTCGACTGAGATGCCACTGCCCAGGAAATCGCCACTTGGTAAATAACAGCATCAGGGGCCTGGGAGTCACCAATTACCGTTTTGCCGCCGCTTGCTGGGCCCGATCAAACAACCCACCATCCGCAAAAATTTGCTGATCCAACTTGGCCCAACCGCCAAAATCCGCAATGGTGAAAATCTTGTTCACGGGCTTATATTGCTGGGTAAACTGATTCCGCACCTGCTGATTAAAGGGACGATATCCCAACTCGGCATAAATCTTTTGGGCTTTTGGCGTGAATAGAAACTGAGTAAACGCCTCGGCGACTTTGCGCGTTCCCCGCTTATCCACAACGCGATCAATCACGGTTACGGGAAAGTCCACCTGTAAATTAGGCGAGGGAGCCACGTAGGGAAAATCACGGGGAATGGCATCATTGGTAAAAATAATTTCACTCTCAAACGTGAGCAACACATCCCCGACACGGTTTTTCACAAAGTTATCCGTCGCTTCTCGCCCGGAATTGACCAAGGTTTTGATGTTGCGGACAAAGCCATTCAGGTAATTTTGGGCTGCCCCTTGTCCCTTAGCTTTAAGAACAGCACCATAGCCAGCCAGCACTCCCCAGCGGGCATTTCCGGAGGTTTTGGGGTTAATCGCAATAATGTCAATATTTGGTTTTGTCAGATCTGTCCAGGTTTTGATTTGCTTGGGATTTCCCGGCCGGGTTACCAACACCATTACGGTATAGGCGGGAATGGCTTTATTCGGTAAGCGCTGCTGCCAGTTGGGTTTAACCAGGCCCTTTTCCACTAAGGGAGTCACGTTAGTTTGTAGATTTTGGGCTAAGACATCAGCTTCTAATCCCGCCAAAATCGCTCGAGTTTGTGCTCCTGATGCCCCATAGGATTCTTTGAAGGTGACGGTTTGACCCGTTTTAGCTTTCCATTCCTTTTGAAATTCCGGAATCAACTTAGCAAAGACGGGCTTGGCAACGGCATAACTGACGAGAGTTAATTCTACTGACTGCTGGGCCTGGGCTGGTTGTAGGGGACAAAGGGGAACTGTGGTTGCCGCCAAGGTTGCCATTCCCAGTAATACGTGCCGCCGCTGTAACATCCATCCCTCCGCCAATCAGCTATCTCAATAATCTGTAGATTTACCGTAGTTTAACCTATAAAGAACTCCCTAGTCCTGTCAAACTCTGATTAATCCAACCTTGGAAGTGCTTCCACTGGGAGAAGTGGTGATTTTGATCTCATGGAGCGGTAATAAGACGTTGGCCTGGGGAAAGAAGTGGGATTTTGCCAAGCTGGCCTGGTAGGCGTTTCTACCCGCAACTTTTAGAGAACAGTTCTGACCCAAGGCTGATCATGTATGCCTTTATTTTTTTAGAAGCCCTTTTGGGGTAACTTACTCAGCAAACATCTCAATCAAGGTATCAAGAACGACTCTTGACTCGTCTTGACTACCACTCCCATTCAGCCTGATCCCAATCAGTCGAGTTGACTTCACCCAGAAGAACCTCATCATGTTGTTCGGCCATTACTGCAAAGGCTTCACCCTATCCCGCTCGTGAGCCTGTTGCCGTGCGAATTGTTAGGTGATCCCCCTGGACTTCGATCCCGACATCGGTCTCAATCCCACTTTTCTGCAAAAGTAGTTTGGGAATACGAACCCATTGAGAGTTGCCAATTTTAACGATTCGGGTTCTAATTACTGCACCCATGACGAGATGATTTTCAAATCAAAGTGTAATTACACTATAGTTACCAACAATAGGCTTGTTCAATTTGAGCTTCGGTAATTGGGGTGATTTCAACCTGAAATGCCATACTTGTGCTGCATGTCTTGGATGAAATTTCCAATGGGGCGGGTTTGACCAGAGTTCAGTTCCTCAAAACCTTGTTGAATCCCCTCATTGAATCTCCTCAATTGTCTCAAGTCGATCAATCAATTGGCGCAGTTTAGCAGAATTAATTTTGCTAGGGTCGAGAAAGGTGACGAGAACTTGAGAGCATTCGCCAACATCTTGCGGTACTCAGTAAGTTGAATTTCCCTATCTTGATAAATGCTTTCGATGGTTTTTAGCATAAATCGCTGTTGAGTTGGTATATCCTTCTATTCTACCAAATAAAGTTAAAAGGTTGTATCTTGAATTTCCGGATATTCAAAGTCTCTATGGCGAAAAATGCTAGACTCTAGTCGCTCTTAATTCTAATTTTTTGGCTAAACTTAATAGGCATAAAGGAAAAGTTTTGTTTCTTTATTTAATCAAACTATATTTTAGTATTAATAAGTCTAGCTGTCTGAAATGTTGTAATAGCTCTTTAGAATTATTTATGAATCTCCAAAGATTAACTAATACCAACTAATTCTCCTCATGTATAGATTTATAGATTACTCAGCGACATGAGGTCAAGCGTAATAGGGCGGTAGGGTTAAGCGTTTATCCTATATTCCACAGGGTTCGCTGCTGTAGTTTACGCACTTGTTAACTATTTTTAGGTGTGTGTGGCCCGTATGGTCGAGTATCGGCAAGTGTAAATAATGGTCCCTGTTGATCAACTGATCCTTCTCTTCGTTCGATATTAATATAATTGAAAGCTATCGGAGACAGTATTTCCAGAAGCCTTACATCAATTGAATTACGTTTCTCCTTGCCCCCTAGGAGTTGCGTCCGGTTTAGAGAAAACGCTGCAAAGTCAGCAAGCTGAATCGGGTGGATGCTAGAAGATTGAGCAAAACAGACTTGACCGTCTGCAAATACATCATCAAAAATTGGGATGCGGATGGCAGTTCCATTACTTTTAAAGCCTTCATCAATGAACACGCGAGCTTTTACGGTAGGAAATGTTGTCGTTTCTGTCAGGTAGGACTGGAGCCGTATTAGCAAGAAAAATAAAGCTAAGTCGCCACAGTTGTTGAAGTCGAAATGTGGGATTGAATTAGGAAGCTGACCATTACTTTTTGCTCGGAAATCAGCGAGAGTTTCTGGGTCAAATGTCTGGACTATGATTGGAAACTTGTAAACTGAGAAGATATGAGACATAAACTTGAAAAGTCCAAGTCGTGCCCTTAGTTTGATATCTTTGAACTGTTTTTTACCTGAATAGATATCAGTAAAATGGAACTCATCTGCGCCGATTAACAATTGCATTTCTTCCAATGCAAGGGGCATTTGCTCCATTACATCAGCAATCTGAGTTGGCGGAATGACTACAGCTACCCAGGTTTTGCGTTCAGGATGAAAGTTCTCCGGCGCACCTTTGATTCCTGGCGAGCCTGTATCGTCAATGAAAATACCGTATGCATCTCCGCGTAAAAGTTCATCAACGTAGTCTTGAAAACATGGCTTATGCATTTTTCTTAATGCCGAGTATATAAGATATCTCCAAAAACCCATAACCTATGTGGATATTGAATTTCAGGCATATTTTG
>VFQU01000110.1_pt1 | contig 108312 bp, 105 predicted proteins | sample 3512311 | NCBI WGS metagenome assembly VFQU01 (sample SAMN10412377, study PRJNA504923) | tailings metagenome | isolation source: Relicate 3 Philex TSF3 active mining site | place: Philippines: Tuba, Benguet | collected 2017-08-29
ACCCGGTCGTCGAGCCGGTGCCGGTCATGCCGACCGCGCACTACGCGATGGGCGGTATTCCGACCAACATCAAGGCGGAGGTGCTCAGCGACAACGACACCGTGATCCCCGGCCTGTACGCCGCCGGCGAGTGCGCCTGCGTGTCGGTGCACGGTTCGAACCGGCTCGGCACCAACTCGCTGCTCGACATCAACGTCTTCGGCAAGCGCGCCGGCCGCTACTCGGTCGAGTACGCGAAGAGCGCCGACTTCGTGCCCCTGCCGACCGACCCGGCGAAGGATGTCCGCGAGCTGGTCGAGCGCCTGCGCAGCTCGAACGGCACCGAGCGCGTCGCCGCGCTGCGCAAGGAGCTGCAGGAGGAGATGGACAAGAACGCCCAGGTCTTCCGCACCGAGGAGAGCCTGGCCAGCGTGACGGAGACCATCCGCAGCCTGCGCGAGCGCTACCAGAACATCGGCATCCACGACCGGGGCAAGCGGTTCAACACCGACCTGCTCGAGGCCATCGAGCTGGGCTTCCTGCTCGACATCGCCGAGGTCGTCGTGTACTCGGCGCGCAACCGCAAGGAGAGCCGCGGCGGCCACATGCGCGACGACTACCCCGACCGCAACGACGCCGAGTACATGCAGCACACGATGGCCTACCTCACGGGCGACGCGCACAGCGCCGACGCGAGCGACCACATTCGCATGGACTGGAAGCCCGTCGTGATCACCCACTACCAGCCGATGGAGAGGAAGTACTGATGGCGACCGCCCCCGCCGCCGAAGTCGGTGCTGTGCAGGAGTTCACGGTCACCGTCATCGTCCGCCGCTTCGACCCTGAGGTCGACACCGAGCCGTACTGGCAGGACTTCGACGTGCCGATGTACTCGACCGATCGCGTGCTCGATGCCCTGCACAAGATCAAGTGGGAGCAGGACGGCACGCTGTCGTTCCGCCGCTCGTGCGCCCACGGCATCTGCGGCTCGGACGCCATGCGCATCAACGGCCGCAACCGCCTCGCGTGCAAGACGCTGATCAAGGACCTCGACATCACGAAGCCGATCTACATCGAGGCGATCAAGGGCCTTCCGCTCGAGAAGGACCTCATCGTCGACATGGAGCCCTTCTTCGCGTCGTACCGGCAGGTGCAGCCCTTCCTGCAGTCGAGCTCGAAGCCCGAGAAGGAGCGCCTGCAGACGATCGAGGAGCGCGCGCGCTTCGACGACACCACCAAGTGCATCCTGTGCGCCGCGTGCACCTCGTCGTGCCCCGTGTTCTGGACCGACGGGCAGTACTTCGGCCCCGCCGCGATCGTCAACGCGCACCGGTTCATCTTCGACAGCCGCGACGAGGCCGCCCAGGTGCGCCTCGACATCCTCAACGATAAGGAGGGCGTGTGGCGCTGCCGCACGACCTTCAACTGCTCGGAGGCCTGCCCGCGCGGCATCGAGGTCACGAAGGCGATCTCGGAGGTCAAGCAGGCCATCCTGCGCGGCAAGCCGTAGCCCGACCGTCCACGCTCGAGGGGGCGCATCACCGAACCGGTGGTGCGCCCCCTTCGGCATCGCGGCGGTGGTGCGAGCGGCTGGCTAGGCTCGACGCGTGATCGAGCGCGTCAAAGACCTGGCTGCCCGCGTGCAACAGTGGCGCATCGCGCGCACCTTCCAGCGGTACCTGGGGCGCTCCGGACCCATCCTGGCCTCGGGGCTGGCCTACCGCGCGCTCTTCGCGAGCTTCGCGGGCCTGTGGGTGGGCTTCGCGATCGCCGGCACCGTCGTCTCGGGCGACACCGCGCTGCAGGACGCCGTGCTCGGGATCATCGCCCAGGCCGTGCCGGGCCTCATCGACCTCGGCGACGGCGGGGCGATCGAGGCGCAGGTGCTGCTCGACGCCCGCGTGTTCGGGGTGACCGGCGCGATCGCTCTCGTCGGGCTGTTCTTCACGGCCCTCGGATTCCTGCACGCGCTGCGCGGTGCGGTGCGGCAGCTCTTCCACCTGCCGCCCTCCCCCGACCACATGATCTGGTCGCGCCTGCGCGACGTCGGCCTCGCCCTGGGCTTCGGTCTGCTGCTGATCGCGTCGGCCGTGCTCAGCGTCATCGGCACCCAGGCGACAGCGTGGATGCTCGACCTGCTCGGCATCACCGACTCGACCCTCGCCCTCGTGCTGGGCCGCAGCCTGTCTCTGCTCATCATGTTCGGCATCGACTACGTCGCGCTTGTCGCGGCGTTTCGCGTTCTCAGCGAGGTCGCCCTCCCGTGGCGGTACGCCCGAACCGGTGCCCTACTCGGCGCCCTCGCCCTCGGGGTGCTGAAGATCGTCGGAACCCTGCTGCTCGGCGGCACCTCGTCGAACCCGCTCATCGCCTCCTTCGCCGTCATCCTCGGTCTCCTCATCTGGTTCAGCCTGGTGTGCCAGGTGATCCTGCTCAGCGCGGCGTGGATCGCCACCCGCGCCGACGACGCGGGCGAGATCCTCGACCGCGCCGCGTTCGAGCACCGGCTCGAGGCCGCCCGCGCGCTCGTGCGCGAGCACGGTCTCAGCGACGACGAGCCCGAGCGGCCCGGCTTCTGGGCGCGCGTGCGCGGCGTGATCGGGGGGCAGGGCCGCGGCTGAGCATCCCGCGACCGGCTCGTAGGATGGCCGTATGGCCACTCCCCTGCGCGTCGCGAGCGTCAACGTCAACGGCATCCGGGCGGCATACCGCAAGGGCATGGGCGACTGGCTGGCCGGCCGCGATGTCGACGTGCTCGCCCTCCAGGAGGTGCGGGCGTCGACCGACGACGTCACCGGGCTGCTCGGCCCGGAGTGGACCGTGCTGCACGACGCCGCGACCGCCAAAGGCCGCGCCGGGGTCGCCCTCGCGGCGCGGCGCGCGTTCGCCGCGCACCGCGTCGAGCTCGGGCCCGACGACTTCGACTCGGCCGGCCGCTGGCTCGAAGCCGACCTCGACGTGGGCGGCACCACCGTCACCGTCGTCAGCTGCTACGTGCACTCGGGCGAGGTCGACACCCCGAAGCAGGTCGAGAAGTACCGATTCTTGGACGCGATGACCGAGCGCCTGCCGCTGCTCGCCGCGCACACGCCGTACGCGGTCGTCGTTGGCGACCTCAATGTCGGCCACCGCGAGCTCGACATCAAGAACTGGAAAGGAAACCGCAAGAACGCCGGCTTCCTGCTCGAAGAGCGCGCCTACTTCGACCGTTTCTTCGGTGAGCGGGATGCTGACATCGAGTGCGTCGACGGCGTCACGCGCTCCGGCCTCGGGTGGGTCGACGTCGGCCGCGTGCACGCCGGAGAGGTGCCGGGCCCCTACACCTGGTGGTCGCAGCGCGGGCAGGCCTTCGACACCGACACCGGCTGGCGCATCGACTACCACGTGGCCACCCCCGCGCTCGCCGCCACCGTCACGTCATACGCCGTCGACCGTGCCGCCGCGTACGACCAGCGGTGGAGCGACCACGCTCCCGTGGTCGTTGACTACCTGATCCCCTGACCGCGCTCGATGCGAGCATCCACCGGAAGACCCTCATGAGCCTCCCCCGCCTCTTCTCGGGCATGCAGCCCTCCGCCGCCAGCCTGCACCTCGGCAACTACGCCGGAGCGCTGCTGCAGTGGCGCGAGCTGCAGACCACCCACGACGCCGTGTTCTGCGTCGTCGACCTGCACGCCATCACCGTGCCGCAAGACCCGGCCGCCCTGCGCGAGCAGACCCGCCGCACCGCCGCGCAGTACATCGCCGCCGGCATCGACCCCGAGCACTCGACGCTGTTCGTGCAGTCGCACGTGAGCGCGCACGCCCAGCTCGCCTGGGTACTCAACACCATCACCGGCTTCGGCGAGGCCTCGCGCATGACGCAGTTCAAGGACAAGTCGGCTCGCTCGGGCGCCGACGCCGCGTCGGTCGGGCTCTTCACGTACCCGATTCTGCAGGCGGCCGACATCCTGCTCTACGACGCCGCGATCGTGCCCGTCGGCGAAGACCAGCGGCAGCACATCGAGCTCACGCGCGACCTCGCCGCGCGCTTCAACTCTCGGTTCGGCGACACCCTCGTCGTGCCCGAGGTCAGCATCCTGAAGGAGACCGCGAAGATCTACGACCTGCAGAACCCGGGGTCGAAGATGTCGAAGTCGGGCGAGAGCCCGGCGGGCATCCTGTGGCTGCTCGATGACGACGCCGCCCTCGTCAAGAAGGTGAAGTCGGCGGTTACCGACTCTCTCGGAGTCGTGGCGTACGACCCGGTGGAGAAGCCGGGAGTCTCGAACCTGCTGTCGATCCTGTCGCTGCTCACCGGTGAGAGCGTGGATGCTCTCGTCGCGTCGTTCGAGGGCCTCCAGTACGGCGCCCTCAAGGGCGCGGTCGCCGACGCCGTGGTCGCCGCGTTCGCGCCGATCCGCACGCGCACCCTCGAGCTGCTCGACGACCCCGCCGAGCTCGACCGCCTGCTGGCGATCAACGCGGCACGGGCCGAGGAGATCGCCGAGGCGACCCTGAGGCGCGTGTACGACGCGGTCGGGTTTCTGCCGCGCGCGCGGGCGTGATGGTCCCCGTCACCCTGCGCACGACGCGGTTCGTTCTCTCCCCTCCACGGGCCGACGACGTCGATGCGGTGTACGCGGCGTGCCAGGACACCGAGCTGCAGCGGTTCACGACTGTGCCGGTGCCGTATGAGCGCGACCACGCCGAAGGCTTCGTGCTGGAGCTGGCTCCTCAGTGGTGGCGGGATGACATCGAGTATGTCTTCGGCATTCGGCCCGCAGAGGGTGCTCCCCTCATAGGGGTGGTGTCATGGCAGCGCGAACGCGGGTTCATCGGCTACTGGCTGGCAACCGAGCACCGCGGCAACGGTGTCATGACCGAGTCCGTCCGGGCCGTGATTCAGTGGATCTTTTCCCATGACGAGATCGCCCTCGTGAAGTGGGAATGTCACGCGGGCAACCGCGGCTCAGCCGTCGTTGCGCAACGAGCTGGATTCCGATGGCGGGGCGAGGGCGAGTGCGCGGTGGTCGACCGCGACGGCACACACCCGTGGGGTTGGCTCGGTGAATTGAGGCGCCACGAGTTCGGCACAGTGCAGGCTCGATCAGAGTGGCCAGTGCTCCAGTGAACGATTCCCCGATACGCGCGGTGCTGTTCGACCTCGACGACACGCTCATGGCGCACACCCGTGCGGTCGATGCGGCCATCGCGCGGGCGCAGGCCGCGGCGGGCGGGGCCTTCGCGGCCGACGACACCGCGACCGTGCAGCGCCGGTGGGCCGAGCTCGAGGAGCATCACTACACCCGCTATCTGACCGGCGAACTCACCTACCTCGGCCAGCGGATCTGGCGGGCGCGCGACCTGCTCGCGCCCTACGGCATCGCGCTCTCCGACGACGCGGCGCTCGCCTGGTTCGACGACTACCTCGTCGGCTACCGCGACGCCTGGCGGCTCTTCGACGACGTGCTGCCCGCGCTCGCCGGGCTGCGCGCAACGCTTCCCGGCGTGCTGCTCGGCGTCATCACGAACGGCGACCTCGCCTTCCAGACCGACAAGCTGCACCGCATCGCGCTGTGGGACGAGCTCGACCTCACCCCCGTGCGCGCCGACGGGTCGCTCGACGACCCCCACCGCCGCGGCCGCCTGCTCGCCTCGGGCGAGCTCGGCGTCACCAAGCCCGACCCGCGCATCTTCCACGCCGCGGCCGCCGCCCTCGGCGTGAAATCCGGGGCCTGCGCGTACGTCGGCGACCGCGTGCGCACCGACGCGGTCGGGGCGCACGCCGCCGGGATGCTCGGCATCTGGCTCGACCGCGGCGACGCCCGCAACCCCGTAACCGACGGCGCCGAGGGGTCGCCGCCTGCGGGGGTGGTCCGCATCCGCTCGCTGTCAGAGCTGCCCGCCCTGCTCGCCCGCTGAGCGGCCGCCCGCCCAACGTGCCTGACCCGCCGCGCCGCAGCCGGGATCTCCTCACGGGAGGTGGGCGCGAACTCCTGCAGAGGATCGTCGAGGGCCCGGATCAGCTCCCGCGCGCGAGTTCTGCAGATGTTCGTGCCCGCCGTCCGACCACAACCACCGCGCGCGGGCGCCGCAGCGCACCGCGCACGGCCCGGACGACCAGGTCGACGTGGTCGACCGCGTGCAGGTAGTCGGCTCGCACCACCGCACGCCCGGAGGACTGAGCAGCGAGGTCGCGCGCGTAGTCGCGATGCTGCTGATCGGCATGCCATTGCCGCCCATCGACCTCGACGATGACCCGTCCCCCGACCAGCAGGTCGACGCGACCGACACCCGGTACGGCCACCTGGCTGACGCATTGCAGGCCCGCATCGACCAGAGCCAGCCGCACCAGCGACTCGACACCCGACTCTGCCCGGGGGTCGAGCAGCGTGGCCGCGAAGCGGTGGCGAGCAGGAACCCGCTCGAGCAGGTGCTCGACCTCTCGCACGCTGACGAGACCCGCATGCAGAGCACTGTCGAGCACTGCGACGGAGAAGCGACGCGGCTGGCACCGCACCACGTGCACGAGAGTGTCGATGAGGCCCGTCCGCGCGGGCTCGACTGGCTCGGTGAGCGGCCACCAGTGGCGCACGGCGGGGCCGCGCGCTCGCGAGCGGGCACGGTCGAAGTGCACGTGCACGCGCGGGTCGGGCGGACGCCAGAGCCCGAACGACTCCGCGGCGGAGATGCACCCCAGCACTCCCCCGACACGGATCGCCTGCTGAGCAGCGGCGGGGAGCGATGCGGCGGCGTACAGGCCCCGCCGGAGGACGATGATCTCGCCATCGGCGATCAGTCGGTCGAGCCGGCGTCGAGACAGGTGAACGAGTAGCTCGGGGCGGGTGTGGACGCCGTGGGGGTCGAGCAGCATGCCGGGGAGTGTGCGGCTGCCGACGAACCCACACGGGCGGCACGCGCCACTCGCGGACGGCGGGGAGTCGTAGACCGGGTGGGGAGGGGTGGCGAGCACGAACGTCTGCAGAATCGACCGCGATGGAGCCGAAACGCCCTCGCCCGGCTGTTCTGCCGACATTCGTGCGCGCCCAGCAGGCCGGCGCGGCGGGGCGGCGGCGGGCCCGCGCGGCTACTGCGTGTCGGGGTCGACCCAGTCGAGCGTGCGCGTGACCGCCTTCTTCCACACGCGCAGCTGGCGCTCGCGCTCGTCGGCCGACATCGCGGGCTCCCAGCGACGGTCTTCGCGCCAGAGCCCCGTGAGCTCGTCGCGCGAGTCCCAGAAGCCCACGGCCAGCCCGGCCGCGTAGGCCGCCCCGAGCGCGGTCGTCTCGATGATCTCGGGCCGCACGACCGGCAGGCCCGTGATGTCGGCCTGGAACTGCATGAGCAGCTCGTTCGCCGTCATCCCGCCGTCGACGCGCAGCTCGGTGATCGGGGCGGGAGCCTCCCGCTGCGCGACGTCGAGCACTTCGCGCGTCTGGAAGGCGGTGGCCTCGAGGGCCGCACGGGCGAGGTGCGCCTTGGTGATGAAGCGGGTGAGGCCGACGATCGCGCCGCGCGCATCGGGTCGCCAGTAGGGGGCGAAGAGTCCGCTGAACGCGGGAACGATGTACGCGCCGCCGTTGTCGGGCACCGAGGCGGCGAGGGTCTCGACCTCAGCGGAGGTCGAGAGCAGGCCGAGGTTGTCGCGCAGCCACTGCACGAGCGACCCGCTGACCGCGACCGACCCCTCGAGGGCGTACCGCGCCGGCTCGTCGCCGAGCCGGTAGGCGACGGTGGTCAGCAGCCCCGCATCCGAGTGCACGATGTTCTCGCCGGTGTTGACGATCAGGAAGTTGCCGGTGCCGTAGGTGTTCTTCGACGCCCCCGCCTCGAAGGCGGCCTGCCCGAACGTGGCCGCCTGCTGATCGCCCAGGATGCCCGCCACGGGCACCTCGCGCAGCAGCGAGCTCGACCGCGCGACCCCGTACACCTCCGACGACGACCGCACCTCGGGCAGCAGGGCGCGGGGAACGCGGAACGCCGCGAGCAGCTCGTCGCTCCAGTCGAGCGTGGCGAGGTCGAGCAGCAGGGTGCGCGAGGCGTTGGTGACGTCGGTGGCGTGCACGCCGCCGTCGGGGCCGCCGGTGAGGTTCCACAGCAGCCAGGTGTCGATGGTGCCGAAGGCGAGCTCGCCGGCCTCGGCGCGGGCGCGGGCGCCCTCGACGTGGTCGAGGATCCAGCCGATCTTGGTGGCGCTGAAGTAGGTGGCGAGGGGCAGTCCGGTGATGGCGGCGAAGCGACGCACCCCGCTGCCATCAGAATCAGCGGCGAGAGCGTCGACGGCATCCTGCGTGCGGGTGTCCTGCCACACGATGGCGTTGTAGATCGGCTCGCCGGTGGCGCGATCCCACACCACGGCGGTCTCGCGCTGGTTGGTGATGCCGATCGCGGCGACGTCGTGCCGGGTGAGGCTGGCCTTGCCGAGGGCCTGACCGATGACCTCCTGGGTGTTGGTCCAGATCTCGATCGGGTCGTGCTCGACCCAGCCGGCCTGCGGGAAGATCTGCTCGTGCGGGTGCTGACCGACGGAGACGATGCGCCCGGCGCGGTCGACGACAACGGCCCGCGTGCTGGTGGTTCCCTGGTCGATGGCGACGATGTGCGTGGTCATTCTCAGCCCTTCGTGATGCGCGTCTCTGCGCCTGCGAATGTGATTCCGTGCGTGTCGGCGAGGATGCGCCGTGCGCCTGCGATCTCGTCGGCGCGGCGATCGGCATCCCACCCGAGCACGTCGCCGAGCACGTCGGCGAGCTCGACCAGGAGCGCGTCGCTCACGAGACCGCGGAAGGCGAGCGAGGTGCGCCGCAGCAGGAGGTCGACGAGCCGGACGACCTGCTCGGTCTCGGCGAGGTGCTGCAGTTCGGCGCGCGAGTACTCGGGGGCGGCGAGCACGGGCGCGTCATCCGTCGCCTCGATGCGGCGGATGATCGCCTCGGCGCTCGTGCCGTACCGGTCGAGCAGCGCGGCCGCGCGCTCGGCGCCCACGACGGTGCCGTGCGCGGCGAGCCACGCGTCGCGGTCGGCGGAGGTGGTGGGGTAGCCGACCGCCCCGCCGATGAGGCGACCGTCGGTGCTCACGGTGCGCGAGCGGCCGAGGATGCCGAGCACCCGACCGGCGAGTTGCTCGCCGAGAGCGCGGAAGGTGGTCCACTTGCCGCCGACGAGGCTGAGCACCGGCACGCCGCCGCGGTCGCTCTGCTCGACCCGGTAGTCGCGGCTGATCTGCCCGGTCGAGGCGGCGTCCTGCCGCGGCAGCGGGCGCACCCCCGAGAAGCGGAACACGATGTGCGAGCGGTCGACCGGAATGGCGGGGAAGACGTGCCGCACGACATCGAAGAAGTAGTCGACCTCCTCCTCGGTGCAGCGGATGGGCTCGGTCATGTCGTGCGCGAGATCGGTGGTGCCGATGAGCACGCGCCCCTTGAGCGGGTAGATCAGCACGATGCGGCCATCCGAGAACTCGAAGAAGATCTCGCGGCCGTTGCAGGCGGCGAGCAGCTCGGGGTGGTCGACGACGATGTGCGAGCCCTTCGTGCCGCCCATGTACCGGGTGGGCTCGCCGAGCGCGCTGTTGGTGAGGTCGGTCCACGGCCCGGAGGCGTTGACGACGACGCGGGCCCGCACCGCGAACTCGTCGCCGGTCACGGTGTCGCGCAGGGTGACGGCGCCGTCGTCGGCCATCGCCACCGCTTCGAGGTAGTTGGATGCTCGCGCGTGGTCGCCCGCCGCGACGCCGTCCATCAGCACATCGAGAGCGAGCCGCTCGGGGTCGTGCATCGACGCGTCGTAGTAGGTCGCCGTCCACTTCACGTCGTCGCGCAGCGCGGGCAGCAGTTCGCGCGAGGCGCGTGCCCCGCGGAACTGGTGGCGCGGCACCCGCCCGCCGTCGCGCGAGAACGTGTCGTAGATCGTGAGACCGACCTTGATGATGAGCGCCCCGCGCTCTTTGCGGCCTTTCGTCTTGATGCCGATGAACCGCAGGGGCGCGGCGAGCAGGCTCGAGAAGGTCGAGAAGATCGGGATCGTCGTGGGCAGCGGCCGCACGTAGTGCGGAGCGAGCCGCAGCAGCGCATTGCGCTCGTGCACCGACTCCTGCACGAGGCGGAACTCGCCGTTCTCGAGGTACCGGATGCCGCCGTGGATCATGTGCGACGAGCCCGACGACGCCCCAGCGACGTAGTCGTCGCGGTCGACGAGCACCACGTCAACGCCGTTGAGGGCGAGGTCGCGGAACGTTGCGATGCCGTTGATGCCGGCACCGATGATGAGCACGTCGCACTCGGGGCGCTGGCGGATCGCCTCAACGGTGGAACGGGCGGGCTGGGGGTCGCGGGTGCGGATCATGGTGGTGGAGCCGTTCTCTGGAGGCAGCGCTCATGGGTACGTGATCGCTCCCATTCTGCGGGGCCGAGGAAATCGTTGCCAGGGCTTTGCACAAACGTGCAGCACGCCGCGAGCATCCACGAAGGCGGCTACCGCGGGCCCGGTGCCGCGACGCCGACGAGGGCGCTCGCGAGACTCTCGTCGAGGATGAGATCGGTGATCAGGCCGGCCGCTAGCGCGCCGCGCAGGCTCGGCAGCTTCTGCACGCCGGAGACGACGCAGATGCGGCGGGCGACGCGACGCAGGCGATCGAGATTCGGCCCGGAGGCCCGGGCGTTGAGCTCGATCGCGTCGAAGGTGCCATCGCCGCGGTAGAAGACGGTGGCGATGTCGCCGACGACGCCGTCGGCGCTCAGGCTGCGGTAGTCCTCCGCGTCGAGGTACCCGCCGATGTAGACCTGGCTCGGCACCTCGGCGAAGGGCGAGCCGAGACCGAAGACCGCGACATCCATGCGGGCCTGGATGTCGAGCAGCCGACGAGTGCTCCGCTCCCGCCACAGCCCGTCCTTAGTGCGAGGGTCGTCGAAGAAGGCCGGAACCGGGAACTGCTGCACTTGGGCGGAGTAGGCCTCGCCGAAGCGATGCAGGATCTCGCTCGCGTAGTCGATGCCGGTGGTCTGCGTGTTGCCCGCACCGTTCATCTGCACGATCGTCGAGTTGTGGGTCAGCTTGCGCACGAGGTGGCGGCTGATCGCGCCGACCGTCGAACCCCACGCCACTCCGACCACCATGTTCGAGTCGATGTAGCGCCCGAGCTGACGGCCGGCGGTCATCGCGACGCGCTCCAGCCGGTCGACGTCGCTGATCGTCTGCGGCATGGGCACGACGTGGGCGACGACCCGGTGCGTGGTGTGGATCGCGTGCTCGAGGCGCGAACCGCGATCGAACGGCGAGCGGATCTGGATGTCGACGAGACCTGTCTCGCGGGCGAAGGCGAGCAGCCGCGAGACCGACGAGCGCGAGGTCGACAGCTCGCTAGCGATCGCACCCATCGTGAGGTCTTGCATGTAGTACATCTGCGCGGCGCGCAGCGCCGCGACCACCTTCGCGTTCTCAGGGTTGCTCTCCGCCACGCGGCCCTCCCGGTGTGAGAAATCGTGCAACCCCGATGGTCGGGGATGCACGCTCACGGTACGCCCTCCACGACACCGTCTCGGCACCCCCGGACGGAGTCTGCACATGTGTGCAGATTCCTCGCGACCGGCGTCCCTGGTTTGGTGTCACTAATAGTGTCGCGAGTGATGCTGGGCTCGGGACACCGGGCCCCTTCCCCTCACCCCCTGTTCACAACGAAGGAGTTTGAACTGCCATGAGATCCGCCCTCCTCCGACGAAACGGCTTCTGGCTGGTCGTCGCCCTCGTGCTCGCGCTGGTCTCGGCGCTCGGCGCGTCGCTCGTGCAGACCAACGCCGGTTCCGTCACCGTCAAGGACCTCAAGTGGGAGACCGCGAGCGGCCGGATGATGAACGCCCTGCTGTTCACTCCCAACGGCGCCACGGCCGACGAGCCCGCGCCGGCGATCGTCGTGAGCCACGGGTGGTGGAACAACCGCGAGATGCAGGCGGCGAACTACGTCGAGCTCGCACGCCGCGGCTACGTCGTCATGTCGATCGACATGTACGGTCACGGCAACTCCGACCCGCTCCCCGCCGACGAGCTCGCGGTCGGCGGAACCGGCATGTACGACGCCGTGCTGCTGCTGGCCGACCTGCCCTACGTCGACCGCGACCGCATCGGTGTCTCCGGGCACTCCAACGGAGCCCGGGCGGCGAACTTCTCGATCCCGCTCGACGACGCCTCCGGCGATCCGCTCATCGCCTCCGTGCTGCTGGTCGACAACGATCCGGTCTACACCGACGCCGACGGCGCGTACGCGAATGTTTACGGCGCCCGCGACGTGGGCCTGATCCAGGCCCAGTACGACGAGTTCTTCTTCCGCAGCTACAGCCCCGAGGGTGTTCCCCTGACCGCTCCGCGCGACTACCTGGGAACCCCCAATGCGCAGTCGTTCCTGCACTTCGGTGCGGCGCCGGAGGATGTCGCCGACGAGGTTCGCGAGCAGGGCACGGTCTACACCGAGTCGATCGACGGCACCGAGGCCATGCGCGTGATCTACTCGCTGCCGCAGACGCACCCGTGGACGACGATCTCGAGCACCGCGGTCGGTCACCTCGTCGACTTCTTCGAGGAGTCGTTGGGTGCGCCCCAGCCGATGGATGCGGGCAACCAGCTGTGGCAGTTGAAGGAGTTCTTCACGGCTCTCGGGCTCATCGCCTTCGGAATCCTGCTGGTCACGGTGCCGCGCGCCCTGCTCGAGACGCGCGCCTTCCGCGCGCTGGCTGTGCCCGCCGCGCCGGCCGCCGCACTCAGCGGTCGCATCCCCGCGATCTGGTTCTGGGGCGGTCTCGTCGTCTCGGTCGTGATCTCGGGCTGGAGCTACATCCTGCTGAGCCAGACACCCGCCGTCCTGGGCATCACCTTCAACGTGGTCCCGTCGATCGTGCCGCAGGGATCGGTCTTCTTCATCGGGGTCTGGGCCGCCATCAACGGTCTCGCCGCGCTGGTGCTCATGGCGGGGGCATACGTGGCGTTCGCGAAGAAGAGCGGCATGGACCTCCGTGCGGTAGGGGTGCTGCCCGGCTGGCGGTCGTTCCTGCACGGCATCGGGCTCGCCCTGACGACCGTGGTGCTCGTCTACGCGGTCGTGTTCGTGCTCGACTTCCTGTTCAAGACCGACTTCCGCCTCTGGGTGATCGGCGTGAAGTGGTTCTCGGTCGACAAGATCGGGCTGGCGCTGTTCGTGCTGCCGCTGTTCCTGATCTACTTCGTCGCGAACTCGGTCGCCATCAACGCGTTCAACCGGTTCACCATCGCCGGGCGCGAGTGGGTCAACACCGCGATCCTCGCGATCGCGAACTCGCTGGCCCCGGTGGTGCTGGTCGTTGCCCAGTACACGGTGTTCGCGATCTCGGGAGAGCTGATCCCGGGGTTCGGGGGCATCTTCAGCATCTGGCTGTTCCCGGTCATCGTGATCCTGGCGGTCACGGCGATCATCTCGCGCAAGCTCTACCGCGCGACCAACAACCCCTACATCGCGGGGTTCCTCAACGCGGCGATCGTCGCGCTGATCTCGGTGTCGAACTCGCTGGTGATCACCTACTAGCAGTCCGCACACCCTCCGGTGGCCCCTCGCTCTTCCGAGCGGGGGGCCATCGACGTCCACGGCATTCCCAGCCAGCGTTCGGGAATACCCCAGTGCCGGGGCGGTTGACTACCCTGACAGCAGTACGTGTTCCGGGGTCGGTGAAAATCCGAGCCGGCGGTGAGAGCCCGCGACCCGCGACCGAAGCGATTCGGAAGCGGTTGAACCGGTGGAATTCCGGTGCCGACGGTCAAAGTCCGGATGGGAGGAGCACGCTCGCGGCAGCCTGCCGTGCGCACGCCACCCCCGGAACCGTCCCGACCAGAACCGAGGACCCCGGATGACCAGCGGCGCCCCCATCGACGAGACGATCGTCTCGGCGATGCACCGCGCCCTCGGGCTGGCGAGCCGCGGCCCCGCGGTCGGCGACAACCCGCAGGTCGGCTGCGTGCTGCTCGACGCCGCCGGCACCGTCGTCGCCGAGGGCTGGCACCGCGGCGCCGGCACCGCGCACGCCGAGGTGGATGCTCTCGCGCAGGTCGACAGCGCGACGGGTCTCACGGCCGTCGTCACGCTCGAGCCCTGCAACCACACCGGCCGCACCGGCCCCTGCGCGCAGGCCCTCATCGACGCCGGGGTCGCCCGCGTCGTCTACGCGCTCGACGACCCCAACCCCGTGGCGGGCGGCGGTGCCGACCGCCTCCGCGCCGCCGGAATCGCGGTGCAGGGCGGCGTGCTCGCCGCGGAGGCCGACGAGCTGCTGCGCCCCTGGCTGACGAGCGTGCGACTCGGCCGGCCGTTCGTCACCGTCAAGTGGGCGTCGAGCCTCGACGGCCGCGCGGCGGCCGCCGACGGCACGAGCCAGTGGATCACCGGCACCGCCGCCCGCCAGCGCGTGCACGAGCAGCGCGCGGCCCACGACGCCATCGCCGTCGGTACCGGCACGGTGCTCGCCGACGACCCCAGCCTGACCGCGCGCGGCGACGGCGGCGAGCTGCTGCCGCACCAGCCGATACCGGTCGTGTTCGGCGCGACCCCGGTGCCCGCCGGCGCGCGCCTGCACGAGCACCCCGCCGGTCTCATCGAGCTGGGCCATCGCGACCTGGATGCGGGGCTCGCGCACCTCGCCGAGCGCGGCATCCGCCGCCTCTACGTCGAGGGCGGCCCGACCCTGGCCAGCGCGTTCCTGCGCGCCGGGCTCGCCGACGAGGTGCTCGTGTACCTCGCGCCGATGCTGATCGGCGGCCCGAAGGTGGCCCTCGACGACCTGGGGGCGACCACGATGAGCGAGGTGCACCGGTTGCGCATCCAACGCGTCGAATCGCTCGGCGACGACCTGATGATCGTCGCCCGCCCCACCCCCACCCCGACCACCCCGCGAGGCGACTGATCATGTTCACCGGACTCATCGAAGAACTCGGCACCGTGGTGCGCTGGGAGCCCCGCGGCGACGCGGCGCGGCTGACCGTGCGCGGCTCGCTCGTCGTCAGCGACGCCTCCCACGGCGACTCGATCGCGGTCAACGGCGTGTGCCTGACCGTCGTCGATCAGGGCGACGACTGGTTCACCGCCGACGTCATGGGCCAGACCATCGCCATGAGCACGATCGGCAGCTGGGCGGAGGGCGAGCCCGTCAACCTTGAGCGCGCCGCCGCCGTCGGCGACCGCCTCGGCGGGCACATCGTGCAGGGCCACATCGACGGCACCACCACCGTGCTCGAGATCCGCCAGCAGGACGCCTGGCGCGTGCTGCGGTTCTCGCTCGACGCCGCCCACGCTCCCCTCGTCGTCGACAAGGGCTCGATCGCGGTCGACGGCGTGAGCCTCACCGTGAGTGCGGCCGGCGACGACTGGTTCGAGGTCTCGCTGATTCCCGAGACGCTCGCCGTGACCACCCTCGGCCGCAAGCAGGTCGGCGACTCTGCCAACCTCGAGACCGACATCCTCGCTCGACATGTAGCACGGCTGGTGCGATTCGGCGCCACCGCTGACGGAAGGACCCTGTCATGAGCATCGGAACGATCCCCCAGGCCCTGGCCGCCCTCCGCGAGGGCAAGCCGGTGCTCGTCGCCGACGACGAGAGCCGCGAGAACGAGGGCGACGTCATCATCTCGGCCGAGCTCGCCACCCCGCAGTGGATCGCCTGGACGATCCGCCACACCAGCGGGTTCCTGTGCGCGCCGATGACCAACGAGGTCGCCGACCGCCTGCAGCTGCCCCTCATGGTCAGCGACAACCAAGACCCGCGGCAGACCGCCTACACGGTCACCGTCGACGCCGCCGACCGCATCACGACCGGCATCAGCGCCGGCGACCGCGCGCACACCCTGCGCGTGCTCGCTGACCCGACGGCGACCCCGGCCCGTCTCATCCGCCCGGGTCACATCCTGCCGCTGCGCGCCGTCGACGGCGGCGTGCGCGAGCGCGCCGGGCACACCGAGGCGGCCGTCGAGCTCATGCGGCTGGCCGGCCTGCAGCCGGTCGCGGCGATCGGCGAGGTCGTCACCGACGAGGGCGACATGATGCGCCTGCCCGAGCTGATCCGCTTCGGCGAGCAGGAAGGCGTCGTGGTCATCACGATCGTCGACCTCATCGCCTACCTCGAGTCGGGCGAGGACTTCGCCGCCGCCTCGCCCGGCCGCACCGGCGAGCGCGCGAGCAGCGTCACCTTCGAGGTGGCCACGACCGTGCCGACCACGCATGGGCCGTTCTCGATGCGCGCGTACCGCGACCGCAAGACGGGCGCCGACCACGTGGCGATCGTCAGCGGGATGCCCCACGACGACATGATCGTTCGCGTGCACTCCGAGTGCCTCACGGGTGAGGCGTTCGGCTCGCTCAAGTGCGAGTGCGGCCCCCAGCTCGACGCCGCGCTCGACGTCATCCAGCGCCAGGGCGGAGCGGTGCTCTACATGCGCGGCCACGAGGGGCGCGGCATCGGCCTCATCAACAAGCTCAAGGCCTACCGCCTGCAGGAGGACGGCTACGACACCCTCGACGCCAACCTCGCCCTCGGCCTGCCGGCCGATGCCCGCGACTACGAGGCGGCGAGCGACATGCTGCGCGACCTCGGTGTGACGCGCGTGCGGCTGCTCAGCAACAACCCTGAGAAGCAGCGCCAGCTGACCCAGTACGGTATCGAGGTGAGCGCGCTCGTGCCGCTCGTGGTGGGCGTCGGCGACGACAACGAGGGCTACCTCAGCGCCAAGCGCGACCGCATGGGCCACCGCCTGCCGGAGAGCATCACGAGCGCCCCCGTGTTCGCCACCATCGAAGGGAAGACCGCATGAGCGGCGCCGGATCGCCCACCCTCACCACCGACGGCACCGGCCTGACGGTCGCGATCGTCGCCGGGCAGTGGCACACCGCCATCAGCGAGGGCCTCAAGGCCGGCGCCCGCCGCGTGCTCGAGACCGCAGGCGCGACCGTGGTCGAGTACGCGGTGCCCGGATCGTTCGAGCTGCCCGTGGTGAGCAAGGCCGCGCTCGAGGCGGGGGCCGATGCGGTGGTCGCGCTCGGCGTGATCATCCGGGGCGGCACCCCCCACTTCGAGTACGTGAGTGCCGCCGCGACCGATGGGCTCACCCGGGTCGCGCTCGACACCGGCAAGCCGGTCGGCTTCGGGGTGCTGACCCTGGATGACGAGCAGCAGGGCCTCGACCGTGCGGGTCTGCCCGGCTCGACGGAGGACAAGGGCGCCGAGGCCGCGGAGGCCGCGCTCGCCACGGCGCGGGTTCTGCAGGTCATCCGCGGCTGAGCTGCTCTCGCGTCGAACCGGTCTGAAAAGTGCCGATCAACAGGCCTTGGGTTCGCCCTGGCAGTGGCTTTGAACGCTTCTAAGTCCAGGCTCGAGGAACCGGAGGCAGATCGTTCGCCCAAGGAGCTACTTCAAAAACGAATGACGAATAGCAGTCACTGACGAGATTGAGCACATGGTCGAAAGCCTGTCTTGACAGTTCGAGCCGCGAAGCGTCGGCGCCAGACATCAGTTGATCAGCCCATAGTTGGTCCTGGTGAAAGCGGAAGGCGTCGCGTAGCGCACGTCGGATAGATTCGTCGCCCCGCTGTTCAGGCGTTGTGAGCCTAGACATGAAGCCCACGACGTAGGCCTCCAGGGCCGACTCAACTGGCGCAGCCAATGGAGCAACATCACGATCGTCCGTTTGGGCCAACAGGAGAGCTTGGTCGAATCTGTCCGAAACCATGAACTCCATCGCGGCCATGGCGGAATCAAGTGTTACAAGGCCTTGATGCCCCCGAAGGTGATGGTCCCAACTCGGCAGACCACTCAGGCGAAATTGCGAGATCTGCTGTTCGACTGATTGAAGCTGGACGTAGATGCGATCGAGATCGTGTTGGCCATGTTGTTTTGAACTGCCGGTCGGACGACGCGCTTCTTCGACCCAGAGATACAGCGCGGCCCCGTACGATCGCACCGCCGTCATCATCGACAGGAAGGCATCATCGACATAGGTTCTGCGAGCGATGACCGTCGATTCACGAGCGCTCAGGACTCCCTCTCGCGAGAGCTTGACGGCTCGCCAGGCAAGGTAGATGCCCGCGATCGCTGCTGCTGCTGTAACGATCGATGCGATGCTGTTGAGAACAGTCCAGAACTCGATGGGGAGGCCCAGGATGAGCCCTTCCGCGTGAGATTTACCCTTCATAGCTGCACGCTAGTGCACCTGAGGATCCTTCTCTACTACTTCAGGAACAGCGCCCGCAGCCGGCTCGTCGTGAAGACGATGCCGATCGCGATCATCACCAGGTAGTACCCGACGTGCCCGAGCATCATGCTCGACAGCGCGCCCGTCGTGAGCCCCCGCACGAGCTCGACGCCGTGCCACAGCGGAAGCGCCTGGATCACCCACTGGATCGCCTCGGGGTAGACCGTGATCGGGTAGAACGTCGCCGAGAACAGGAACATCGGCAGCATGACGAAGGCGATCCAGTCCATCTGGTTGAACGTCTTCATGTAGCTCGTGATCGCCATGCCGAGGCTCGCGAAGCCGAAGGCGATCAGCAGCACCGCCGGCAGAGCCAGCAGCGCCGTCCATGCCAGGTTCAAGCCGAAGGCCTGCATGATCACCATGAAGCCGACGGCATACATCGCCCCGCGCAGCAGCGCCAGGAAGATCTCGCCGAGGGCGACGTCGAGCGGGCCGAGCGAGGTGGCGAGCATCCCGTGATACAGCCGCGAGTAGTTCAGCTTGAAGAAGACGTTCCACGTCGAGTCGTAGACCGCCCCGTTCATGGCAGACACAGCGAGCAGCGCCGGGGCGATGAACGCCGCGTACGGCACCTCCTGCCCGGTCGAGGTCTGCACCGAGCCGACGAGCGCGCCGAAGCCGATGCCGAGCGACAGCAGGTAGAACACCGGCTCGAAAAACCCGCTGAGCACGACGAGGCCGTTCGTGCTGCGGGTCGCGAGGAAGCCGCGGTGGATGACCGCCCGCGCGTTGCCCGCGTACAGGGCGCTGCGGCGCGGGGCGAGGGCCTGCTCGGCCGAGGTCGTGGTGGTCACTTATTGAGCCTCCGCGCGAAGTGGCGGTGTGTCGCCCAGAGCCCGACCGCGAACAGGGTCACGAGGTAGCCGACGTGGGTGACGGTCAGCCACAGGGGCTCCTCGAGGCCGTAGCTGAACACGCGCCCGAGCTCGGTGCCGTGCCACAGCGGCGACGCCCAGCCGAGCGGCTGCAGCCACAGCGGCAGCTGCTCGAGCGGGAAGAACGTGCCCGAGAACAGGAACAGCGGGGTGATCGCGAAGCGCTGCAGCATCGCCATCTGGCCCTTGTCCTCGGTGATCGTCGAGGTGTACGAGGCCTGCGCCGCGCCGATCGCCATGCCGGTGAGCGTCGCGGCGAGGATCGCGAGCCAGCCCGCCGGCGAGGGCACCGCCCCGAACAGGATGATGATGCCGAAGTAGATCGCCACCGTCACCACGATGCGGATCGCGAGCTGGATCATCGTGCCGCTCACGATCTGCGCGGGCGAGATGGGGGCGGCATTCATGGCGAAGAAGATCGGGTTCCACTTGAAGCCCGCCATGATCGGGTAGCTCGTCTCGTTCGCGGCGATCGTCATGGCCGCGGTCGCCATGAGGGCCGGGGCCACGAACTGCAGGTACGTGACGCCGCCGACGCCCTGCGGCACGAGGCTCGCGAGCCCCACCCCGAGCGCGAAGAGGTAGATGAGCGGGTTGCCGAAGCTCTGGAAGATCGCGTCGGGCAGGTAGCCGCGCATCCCCCGCAGTCGGTGCTCGGCGATGTACCACGAGCCCCAGCGGCGCGGCGCGATGCCGGCGGCGAGCGCGCGCTGCGCATCCGTCGTCACCGGCGCCGTGGGCGTCAGGTCGGCCGCGGTCATTCGATCAGGCTCCGCCCGGTCAGGCGCAGGAAGACGTCTTCCAGGCTCGATCGGCGCACGAGCGAGGTGATCGGCTCGAGCCCGAGGCGCGTGATGGCCTCGAGGGAGGCCTCGCCGTTCTCGCTGTAGACGAGGATGCGGTCGGGCAGCACCTCGAGGCGATCCCCGACCGCGGCCATGCGCTCAGCCGCCTCGGCGTTCTTGTCGCTGCCGAACCGCACCTCGAGCACCTCTTTGCTCGAGTACGCGCGAATCAAGGCGGCGGGCGAGCCCTCGGCCATGATCTGCCCCTTGTCGACCACCACGAGGCGGTCGCAGAGCTGCTCGGCCTCGTCCATGTAGTGGGTCGTCAGCACGAGGGTCGTTCCGCGCTCTTTGAGGCGAAACAGGCGGTCCCAGAGGATGTGCCGCGCCTGCGGGTCGAGCCCCGTCGTGGGCTCGTCGAGCAGCAGGATGCGCGGCTCGTTGATGAGCGCGCGCGCGATGGTCAGGCGGCGCTTCATGCCGCCCGAGAGGTCATCGACCTTGGCCTTCGCGCGGTCGGTGAGCTGCGCGAACTCGAGCAGCGCGTCGGCGCGATCGGCGATCACACGACGCGGCAGGCCGAAGTAGCGCCCGTAGACCAGCAGGTTGTCGCGCACCCGCAGCTCTTGATCGAGGTTGTCCTGCTGCGGCACCACTCCGAGCTGCGAACGGATGTCGGGGCCGTGCTGGTTCGGGTCGAGCCCCAGGATGCTCAGCTCACCGGCCGTGCGCGTCGAGACCGCCCCGACCATGCGCATGGTGGTCGACTTGCCGGCGCCGTTCGGACCGAGCAGACCGAACGACTCGCCCGGCGCGACATCGAAGTCGATGCCGGCCACGGCGGTGAAGTCGCCGTAGGTCTTGGTGAGCTGACGGGCGGAGATGACGGGGTGCGGCACGAGGACTCAGCCTAGAGCTGTCGGGCGCCGCGGCACCACGAGGCCGTGGGAGCGCACACGGTCGGCGCTGAGGCGGGGTCGGCCAGGATGGAGGCATGAGCGCGAGCACCGCATCCCCCCGCCGCCGTTTCGGCCGCCCCGGTTCCGGTTCGCCGGCGGACGACGGGCCGCGCGCGACCTTCCGCCAGCTGCTGCCGTACCTGCTCGAGCATCGGCGGGTGCTCAGCTGGGTCATCGTGATCAGCGTTCTCGGAGCGCTGGCCTCGCTGGCCCAGCCGCTCCTGGTCTCCCAGGTGATCGGCATCGTCGAGGAGGGCGGCGACCTCGCTCCCGTCGTCGCGCTGCTCGTCGCCCTGGTCGTCGCCGCGGGACTGCTGAGCGGCTTCGGGCACTACCTGCTGCAGCGCACCGGCGAGGGGGTCGTGCTGTCGAGCCGGAAGGCGCTCGTGCGGCGCATGCTGCACCTGCCGATCAGCGAGTTCGACGAGCGCCGCACGGGCGACCTCGTCAGCCGCGTCGGCAGCGACACGACCCTGCTGCGCGCGGTGCTGACCCAGGGTCTGGTGGAGGCCATCGGCGGCAGCCTGACCTTCCTCGGTGCGCTCATCGCGATGACCATCATCGATCCCGTGCTGCTCGGCCTCACCGTGCTCGTGATCGCCGTGTCGGTGGTCACCGTCGTGGTGCTGTCGCAGCGCATCCGCATCGCCAGCCGGAAGGCGCAGGAGCGGGTCGGCGACCTGGCGGCGGCGGTCGAGCGGTCGATCTCGGCGATCCGCACGGTGCGGGCCGCGGGAGCCACCGAGCGCGAGATCGCGGCCATCGAGGGCAACGCGCACGGTGCCTGGCAGCAGGGCATCGCGGTCGCGAAGATCTCGGCGCTCGTGGTGCCGATCTCATCGATCGCCCTGCAGGTGTCGTTCCTCGTCGTGCTCGGGGTCGGCGGGTTCCGGGTGGCCTCGGGCATCATCTCGGTCGGCGAGCTGGTGGCGTTCATCCTGTTCCTGTTCCTGCTGATCGGCCCCCTCGGCCAGGCGTTCGGCGCGATCACGAGCGTCAATGCCGCGCTCGGAGCGCTCGGCCGCATCCAGGAGATCATCGGCCTGCCGAGCGAGCGCGAGCGGGATGCGGGACTCGTGCCCGCTGCCCCGACGAGCTCCACCGCCGCCGTCGCGTTCGACGACGTGCACTTCGCCTACCCGGTGGCGGCGCACCGCACCGAGACGGAGAAGGCGATCGCGGAGGTGGTCGGGGAGCCGGAGCGCGACACGACTGTTCTGCGCGGGGTCAGCTTCACCGTGCCGGTCGGCTCGCGCACCGCGCTCGTCGGCCCGAGCGGGGCCGGCAAGAGCACGATCCTGTCGCTCATCGAGCGGTTCTACGACCCGACCGCGGGGGTGATCCGCATGGGCGGCGTCGACATCCGCGCCCTCGACCGCGACGAGCTGCGCAGCCGCATCGGCTACGTCGAGCAGGACGCTCCGGTGCTCGCCGGCAGCCTGCGCGACAACCTGCTGCTCGGCAGCCCCGACGCATCAGACGAGCAGTGCATCGCGGTGCTGCGCTCGGTGAACCTCGACGAGGTGCTCGACCGCGACCCGCGCGGGCTCGACGCGCAGGTCGGCGAGGAGGGCGTCATGCTCTCGGGCGGCGAGCGCCAGCGGCTCGCCATCGCCCGGGCCCTGCTCGCGGCGCCGCCCGTGCTGCTGCTCGACGAGTCGACCTCGTCTCTCGACGGCGCCAACGAGCAGCGCATGCGCGAAGCGATCGACGCCGTGGCGCAGGATCGCACGCTCATCGTGATCGCACACCGGCTGTCGACGGTGGTCGACAGCGACCAGATCGTGGTTCTGGAGCACGGCCAGGTCGTCGGGGTCGGCACACACAGCGACCTGGTGCGCGAGGTACCGCTCTACCGCGACCTCGCCAAGCACCAGCTGCTCGTTTAGCGGCCGGCGATGGCCCCCGCACACTGACTCCCGCACACGTGACCCCCGCTCGCTGACCCCGCTCGCTGGTTTCCGCGGGCCTCGCTGGGGCATCCCCACATACCTCACATCGTTTGCGACACCTCACACGCTTGAAAGTGTGTGACCTGTCGCAAACGGTATGAGTAGCGGCCCGAGCGTGAGGCGGGCGACCGCGAGCCCCGGCTGGTTGGGCAGGGCGGCCGGCTGGGCCGTGCTGCTTGGCCGGGCGGGGATGCGGGGCTCAGGCCCGCGACGGCACGACCTCGGCCCCCGCCGCGGAGAGGTCGCGCAGGGCCGCGGCGCTCGACTCGGGCGCGACGCCCGCCACGAGGTCGGAGAGCACGCGCACGCGGCGGCCCGCCGCGAGCGCGTCGCGAGCCGACGCGAGCACGCAGTAGTCGGTCGCGATGCCCACGACGTCGATGTCGGTCACACCGAGCTCGTCGAGGGCGGTCACGAGGCGGCGCCCGTCGTCGGTGATGCCCTCGAAGATCGAGTAGGCGGGCACCCCCTGACCCTTGCGCACGTGGATGTCGATGAGTCCCGTGTCGATGTCGGGGTGGTACTCGGCGCCCTCGGTGCCGGCCATGCAGTGCCGGGGCCAGGTCGTCACGTAGTCGGGCTCGCCCTCGAGAGCGAAGTGGCCCCCGTTGTCGTTGTCGGCATCGTGCCAGTCGCGCGAGGCGATGACGACGTCGTAGGCGTCGGGGTTGGCGCGCAGGTGCTCGGTGATGCCCGCCGCGACGGCGGCGCCTCCGGTCACCCCCAGGGCGCCACCCTCGGTGAAGTCGTTCTGCACATCCACGATGACGAGCGCGCGGGTCATGGCGCCTCCGCTCCGGTTGGGGGTCAGTTGTTCGAGAGGTTGTCGCCGCACGTGAAAACGGCGGCGGTGAGGGAGTCGATGGCGTCTCGGCCCGCGGTGCCGATGCCTTCGCGCACCGCCGAGAAGCCGATCGTGAGCACCGTGCCGTCGGCGGCCCGCACGACGCCAGCCAGGGCCTGGGCGGTCGGGAGGTCGCCGGGCATCGCAGTGACGGCACCCCGGGCCACGGCATTGGGCCCGCCGAAGCGGCCGGCGAGACTGCCGCTGGTGCCGGCGACCGGGAGAGCATCCATGATGATGCCCAGGTTGGCCGTTCTGCCGTTGATGACGCCGAAGAGGTCGGCCAGGTACTGCATGGGCACGGCGTTGTCGGTCGCGAGGCCGGAGCCGTCGGTGACGACCATGCCGTCGGTCGCCACCCCGTACGGGTTCAGCGCCCCGGTGATGGCGGCGGTGAGCGACGCCGTTGAGCCGGCGAGGCCCAGCTGCTTCGACGTGACGCGAGCGAGCATCTCGGCGAGCACGTAGTCGGTGTTGGTCAGCATCTGCGTGATGAGCGTCGAGACCGGGCGCGACTGCACCTGGCCGAGCACCGTTCCGCCGACCGCCGCGCCCGAGCTGATCGTCGGCACGCCCGCGGGGTTGCCGGCCGCGGCGAGGGCCTCGGCGAACGCCTGGGCGGCCCGGCCGATCGGGTCGTTCGAGCGCGGGCTGATCTGCTGGCGAGGGTCGGCGCGGTCGCCGTCGATCATGAGGGCCGTCGCCGGAGCCTGGATGCCGGCCGCGATGCGATCACGGTTCCACCGCGGGTTCCAGGCATCGCCGGCGCTCCAGTAGGTGGCGTCGACCACGAGGCTCGTGATTCCGGGCTCATCGGGGTTCGCGAGGGCGTAGGCGGCGACGACCTGCGCGGCGAGGTCGTCGAGCTTCGGCGCGCCCCGGTAGACGCTCTCCTGCCCGGCCGGCAGACGGCTCAGGGTGGCATCGCCGCCACCGACGAGCACGACGGTGCCGGGGGTCGAACCCGCGACCACCCGTGTCGATAGCCGGAAGTCTGGGCCCAGAACGGCGAGCGCCGCTGCCGCGGTCAGCACCTTCATGCTGCCCGCCGGGCGCACGGGGGTGGAGCCGGAGCGATCGAGCAGCACCTCCCCCGTCGTCACGTTGACGACCGAGGCGAACAGCCGGCTCAGCCGCTCGTCGCCCGCGAGCGCCGCCACGCTGCAGGTGCGGAGCCGGCTCGGGTCGGCGATCGCGGCGGGCAGTACGCGGGGATCGGGCTCCTCCGTGGGCGTCTCGGTGGCCACCGGAGCGGGGGCCCCCTGCGCCGATCCCACGGCGATGCCGGCGAACAGCGACCCCGTCGCGAGGAGGAGGAAGCCGACGCCGAGGGCTGTCGCCAGCACGGCCCGCGGGTGGGCGCGCACGAACGCCCCGATGCCCCGCGGCGCGGCCTCGGTCGACGTCTCCGACGACTCCGACGACGCGCCCGCGTCGGCCGCACCGACGACGGTGGTCGCCGCGGTCGGCGGTTGCTCCGCGGCGGGAGGGGCCAGCAGCTCGGTCGGCGCCGGTTCGATGGTCATCGGCGCGTCGGCGAACGGAGCGAGCGCGGGGGGAACGAGCACGGGCGGAACGAGCGCGGGCGGAACCTCCGGCGTGCCCGCAGTGGGCGTCTCCGCGTCGGAACGGCCGCGACGACGGCGGGCCGCGGCAGCTTCGGCCTCGCGGCGAGCGCGGCGGCTGAGCGGCTGCTCCGGCTCGGTCATCCCGTCATGATACCGAGCGGAGGATGAGCGTCACTCGCCCGGGTACCGCAATCCGATGAGCGACCGCACGCGGTCGAGCACGCCCATGATGGCGACCGACTCGTCGATCGGCAGGCTCGACGGTCGCTCGCCGCTGACCCGCCGCTCGAGCTCCGCGGCCTGGAACTGCATGCCGCGGCCGCTCACCTCGGGCTCGAACCGCTCGACGACCTGCCAGTCGCGGTCGTAGCGGGTCAGCGCCGTCGGGGTGTACCAGACCCGATCGAGCTCGATCGCGCCCTGCGTGCCGATGACGATGGCGCGGTTCGAGCCGGCCGTGTCGAGCGCGCAGTGCAGCACCGATTGCCGGCCACCCTCGTGCTCGAGGATCATCGCCGTCTGACGGTCGACGCCGGTCGGGGTCATGGAGGCGTGCGCCTGCATCGCGGTCGGCAGGCCGAGCACGTCCACGGCGAACGAGACCGGGTAGATGCCCAGATCGAGCAGCGCCCCTCCGCCGAGTTCGGGGTTCTGCAGGCGGTGGCTCGGGTCGGTCGGCAGCGCCTGGGTGTGATCGGCGATCACGGTGCGAACGTCACCGATGGCTCCGGCGGCGATCAGCGCGCGCAGCTGCACCATGTGGGGCAGGAACCGCGTCCACATCGCCTCCATCGCCACGACGCCGGCGGTGGCGGCCGCGGCGGCGATCCGGGTCGCCTGCGCGGCCGTGAGGGTGAAGGGTTTCTCGACGAGCACGTGCTTGCCGGCCGCGATCGCGAGCAGGGCTGCGTCGAGGTGCATCGGGTGCGGGGTGGCCACGTAAATGACATCGACATCGGGGTCCGCGGCGAGCTGCTCGTAGCTGCCGTGGGCTCGCGGGATGCCGAACTCGGTCGCGAAGGCCTGGGCCGCGCCGGGCGCGCGCGACCCGACCGCGGCGACGGTGTGGCCCGCATCCAGCAGGTCCTGGGTAAAGCTGCGCGCGATGCCGCCCGTGGCCAGGATGCCCCAGCGCAGTCCGATGCTCATGCCGCCCCTCTCACCGGGCACCGTCGTGGTGCCCTCCGCCGACAGCCTAGTCAGCGGCCGCGGCGCGACCGGGTGTCGATGCGCGGTCGTGCGGAGGTCAGCAGGTGACCCAGCGGGCCGCTGCCCGGGTGAACGCGTACGGCTCGTTCGGAACGCCGCCGTGCGTCATCGCGAACAGGATGCAGACGCCCGCGGTGCTCCCCGTGTAGGTCGGCTTGTAGAGCGATGTGCGGTGACCCGTCGAGTCCCACCACTTCTGGGCCACGGTCGTGCCGGTGTTGTTCGAGCCGCCGGCGAGGTTGCCGTCGCAGCCGACGCTCGGCACGCCGTCGCTGCGCTGCGAGCCGATGTGACCCCACGCGCTCGAGGGATCGGTCGACGGGTCTTCGGCCATCCAGAACAGGCGATCCTCCATGCAGGAGTCGTACCGGATGTTGGCGAACGGTACCGGCGCCAGACAGTTCGCCACGCGGATCTCGTTGAGCTTCTCGGCGAACGACTGCAGGTCGGCCGAGGTGGTGCCGGCGACGCCGAGCGGCGAGGTGCGGCTCGGGGCGCCCGGCGTCGTGCCGGTGATCGCCGACGGGCAGGCTCCGCTCGCGGTGGGCGAGACGACCGGTGCGGGCTGCGCGAACAGCGGCTTCGGCGGTGCGGTCGCGGCGGGCCGGCCGGAGCTGCCCGCGGCGGCACCCGTGCCGACCCCGCCGGTGCTTCCCGAACGGGTCGGGGTGGGCTCGGGGGTCGGGGCAGTGCCGGGATCGTCGTCCGTCGCAGGCGACGTCGGTGCCGGCGCGGCCTCGGAGGGCACCGGCTCGAACCCGGTGGCGACGGGCACGGGGCTGGGCGCGACCGCCAGCTCGGGCGCACCGCTCGGAGAGGACGGGGTCACGACCGCCCCCGGGTCCGTCGCGGATCCGGTGATGGTCGGCGCACCGACCACGGGCACCGCAAGAGCGGTGACGACCGCGAGAGCGACGATGGAGGCGACGGTGCGCAGGTCGACGGAGGGGAGAGCCATGATCGCGTCCCCTCTCAGCAGGTGACCCAGCGGGCCGCGGCCCGAGTGAAGGCGTACGGCTCATTGGGCACGCCGCCGTGCGTCATCGCGAACAGGATGCACACGCCGCCGGTGCCGCCCGTGTAGGTCGGCTTGTACAGCGAGGTGCGGTGCCCGGAGGAGTCCCACCACTTCTGGGCCACGGTCGCACCCGAGTTGTTCGAGCCGCCGGCGAGGTTGCCGTCGCAGCCGACGCTCGGCACGCCGTCGCTGCGCTGCGAGCCGATGTGACCCCACGCGCTCGAGGGATCGGTCGACGGGTCCTCGGCCATCCAGAAGAGGCGGTCCTCCATGCACTTGTCATAGCGGATGTTCGAGAAGGGCACGGGAGGCAGGCAGTTCGCCACGCGGATGGCGTTGTAGCGCTCGGCGAACGACTGCAGGTCGGCCGAGGTCGTGCCGGCGACGCCGAGCGGCGAGGTGCGGCTCGGAGCGCCCGGCGTCGAGCCGGAGATCGCGGCCGGGCACGCGGGTGCGGCCGGCGGGGCGGGCGGCGTCGTCGGAGCGGGCGGCGCAGGGCTCGGCGCGGGCGACGCCGAGCCGGAGCCGGAACCCGAGCCCGAGCCGGAACCGGAACCCGAGCCGGAGCCTGATCCGGAACCCGAGCCCGAACCGGAACCCGAGCCCGAACCCGAGGACCCGCTTCCACTGGACCCGCTGCCGCTGGATCCGCTGCCGCTGCCCGATGACCCCGAACCGGCGCTGCCCGTGGGCGACGCCGAGCCGTCGGGCGACTGTGCGGTGTGCTCGTCGTCGACGCTCTCCTCCGGAGCGGCCGCGATGCGACGCTCCACGAACTCGACCAGCGGAACGGTCGAGTCGTCATCCGCTCGCGATCCCGCCGCGGAGATGACCGGGGACGTGCTGGACGACCCGGTGGCCGCGATGGCGACCAGGTCGGCACCCGGACCGCCGAGGAAGGGGAGGCAGACCAGCATGACCGCGGTCAGCGCGCTTCCGGCGTACGCAGATCGGATCATCGGTTCACCCCCTGTCGTGATCCCGGCAGCCCCCCGACTGCCACTCTTCACGGTAGGGGTATGCGGCGATGACACCAACTCGCCATGCTCGCAAAACGAACGAGAGCCGACTGCGGGCGTGACGCACCGCGTCACGCTGGGGGTCACGTGCACCGACGCTGTCGTTGAGGGCAACGACGCACAGCGTCACCTCAGAGAGCCGACTGCGGGACTCGAACCCGCAACCGCCCGATTACCGAGCCGGCCGTTTCATGAGTTTCCAGGTTGTGCAAGTTGGCCCAGTTCCCGCGGAAGCATCTGTACACAGGTTGCCCTGAGATTCCAGCCGCCTGCACTCAATGTGCGGGGTAAATGCGGGGCGGAGTCGAGGTGGTCAGCGATGAGGTTGGTCGCCGCGTAGACGGGCACGATGCCGAGCGCGGCCGTCGAGGAGCGGGAAAGGAACTGGCTCGAGCCGAGCCAGGGCGTGCCGCCGGCGAAGGGGTGCGCGCTGCGCTTTCGCCCAGAGAGAGCTTCCTGGTGATCCGATCGGTAGGTGTTTCGTGACCTGACCCACACTGTCCCACAGGCTCCGCGCCCCGTGCGGGGAGAGAAAAAACGGACCACTGGCGCGGTCCTCCATCCTGGGAGAATCCTGAAAAACGAACGGGAAGAATGCCCGGTCAGGGGGGCTTTGCGGCACGCGGAGATGGCTGTGGTTCATTGCACGCCTCGACGAGAGTCGAGGCCGGATGTGGGCCACCGAGTGGGTCGGGTAGTGGGTGTGAAGGTGGGGCCGCCCGACCCGGATCTTGGTTCGGGCGGCCCTCGATGCGCTGGTGCGGTGTTGACGGCCCAGAGAAAGGTCATGGGGGCCAGCCGCGACCATCCATCCTCCTGCGCCCATGGACCAAGGCGGTCGGGAGGTGTGGTTGACGCAAGCGGTTACACGTAGAACAGACGGCGTGTGCGGTGTTCCTCTATGAGTTGAACCCCGCTCTTTCGGAGCTGCGCAGAGGTATGCGGGTTGGCTCCGTAGCCGACAATGGCGACATCGCCCCGATGAATGTCGTACTCGTTGATTCGGTACTCCGAGTAGTCGGGCGACCAGGCACCGCGAACGATGCGGAACGCGAAGCTCATCTCGGTGTAGAGGCCATCTTCGATCTTCCGCTTGGCGTAGTCGACGTCGGAATCTGCGGGGTTGAGTTGCGCATCGACTTCGAGGCCTGCGTCCGACTCGGTCAGTTTGAGCGTGCCGGCGAGGGTCGAGGCGATGCGTCGCATCTGGTCATGGCCGAGGTTGAGCGTGACGTCGAGGTCGTCGCGGGCCAGGCTCTTGGCGCCAGCACCGGCCGTGACAACTTCCGTGTAGGGGCCGTACGCGTCCCACATTTCGTAGGCCCGCTCGTATGCGCTGGCGAGGCCGACGAAGTGCACGAAGCCGGCCGCGGTGGACGTCGAGCGAACGGAGAGCGGCGCTGGCAGGGGCGCACGCGCTGTCGCCCCCGCCTCGCTTAGACGTCGCTCTCGAGGGCGATCGGTTCGCTGTCGCATCTGCTCGCTGCGGGCCTCTGCCGCCTCCGCGAGCGCCGAGATGTCAGTCACTGGGTACCCAGGCCGGAAGTCGCTCTCCCTGGACGAAGACGACCTGCAGGCCCGTGTCGGGGTGTGTGGCGTACACGTAGCCGTCTGCGACCCGTGGTGCCGCGGCTTCCTGCGCGGCGACCTCGGCGGCGCTGGCGGGCGGGACGGCGATGAGCTGCGCCTCGAGGCTATTGTCGATCTGCTGGGCGATCGCTTCCTGATCCTGCGTCGGCGGCTTTCGGCTGGCCGGCATGATCAAGCTCCCTTCAAGGCGCGGTAGACCGCGAACGCGGACTCGCGGGCGATCTGAACGTCGCCTCGCCAGTGAGCGACGATCCCGATCTGGCCGGTCTCGGCATAGCGCTCGGTGAGGGTGGTGAGCGTGATGTCGAGTCGCTGGCCGATGAGCAGCTTGGAGAAGTCTCCAGCGAAGACGTCGGTGGCGACGTTCGTCATGGTGCCCTGGGTGTAGGACGGGATCTGGTTCGACACCAGGCGGGGCAGCTGTGACCATTCAGCAGGGGCGGCGAGCGGCTGGCCGGTGGTGTCGTACGCCTTCGCGTAGAGCTGGCCGAGGCGGCTGTTGTGGATTGCGGCGGTGGGTTCCTCGTTGCCCTCTCGGACCTTGTAGAGCACGTCGAGGAGCTCGTTGTAGAAGCTGGTCGCGGTCTGGGTGGTGCCGTTCGTGGCACCGCCGAGGACGTTGCCGGGGAGGTTTGCGTTCAGGGCCCCGAGGATCCCGCGAGGGTTCGGCGGGGTCGGGAGGTTGATGCTGCCGGCACCGGTGGTGATTGACCCGTAGAGGGCAGTCAGGTCGAGGTTCAAGGCGATCTGGCGTGCGATCGAGTCGTAGACGACTTCCTCAGCGTCAGGGGCATCCTGGAACCACTCCATCGAGCCGACGACGAGCGCTGACTGTGTCTTGGCGGTGAGGGTGACGTTGTCGAGCGTGGCGTCGCTGGCGGTGACGGTGGAACCCTCCGTGCGGAACGCGGCCGTGGGGTCGCCGGTGAGTCGGCCGATCTTGACGATCTGGGCGTCCATGGGGATGAATGTTGCGCCTGCCTGTGCGACGGCGGCCGCGTTGCGGGCACGGTCGATGATGTCGGCAGCCCAGTCGGTCGGGACGATGGCCGACCCGCTGGTGGTCGTCATGGCGCGCACGAGCTGGCCGAGGCTGCCGTGCTGTGCGATGAGTGCGTCGTCGTTGGATCGGCGCATCTGGCCGAAGCTGGGGTGGTTGCGGAAGGACTCGCCAGCGCGGACGCCGGCGCGTTCCCGAGTCGCGAGGTTCACGTACTCGCCGGCGCGCACGTCGGGGGCGTCGTCGAGTGCGCTGTTGCGCATCGCGGTGCCACGCTGACTGGTGACCGCAGTGACTTCGGCCGCACGCGTGAGATCGCCGTCGGCGGCAGCTTCGCGCTCGAGGATCGCGAGCTCTTCCTGACGCTTCGATATCTCGAGGTTCGCGGCGTCCTGGGTCGACTTGACGGCGGCGATGCGGGCGGCGTCCGGTGCGGACTGCTTGCGGAGCTCGGACAGCTCGTCGGCTGCCTGGTTGGATTCGAGGATGAAGCGGTTGAGTTCGCTTCGCTTCTGGCTGATGAGCTGTGGGAACGTGAGCATGAGGGCCTCCTGATGGGCTCGATTGGTGAGTGTGAACCAGTCGACGATCAGTCGGGCCCAGAAGCCGGTCCGTGGAGCGGCGTCTGCAGCGCGAGCGCGTGCGTTGGTTCGACGATAGCGGTTGGGTCTGACATTCGCGTCATCCGAGGTCGGCGAGTCCCTCGGGAGTAGTGGCGAGTGCGACAGTTGCTTGCTGGTCGAGTTGGGACCGAATTTCGTCTGCGTTTCGACTTAGCATTAGCTCGTCGACCCAGCCGAGCACCGACTGCAGAACCTCTCCGAGCTCATCCACGGCGAGCGCCGTGATCGTCGAGACTCGGAGTTGGGGTCTGGTGATGACGATCGCGGCGAGCTCGTCTGGATCGGAGCCGACCGGGATGAGGTAGCCCTCGGGAGGTCGATTCATGCTGCCCCTCGGTTTTCCACAGGGGCACGTGAGGTGCGCGCTCGAGCCGGGGTTATTCCTCTGTCTGGTTCCTGTTGTTCCTGTTGTTCCTTGGGGGGTACTGATAGACCCTGCTGAGCGGTACTGATAGTTCCGTTGAGCGGTACTGATAGTTCCTTTTCAGGAGGTACTGACAGTTCCGCGGCCAGCAGGCCGGGGATGGTCAACTCGTACTCAGCGCGCTGCCATTTCTGGCCCCTCTTGCGGCGCTTGATGTATCCGCGGTCGACGAGCTCTGTGGTCGCTCGTCGGACCATGCGGAGCGCTGAGTCGCGCTTCCGGCGCAGCATGTCGGAGTCAGGGTGGTCCTCGTCGATGTGGTCGACGATCATGTGACCAAGGGCCTGTGCGCTGTCCTCTAGCTTTCGGAAGTAGACCGGGTTCGCGTCGCTGTCGATGGCAGAGAGCGCCATCCACAGCAGCAGCAGTCGAGCGTTCGGAGTCATGGGTGTCCGATCGCGTGCGAGGGCGAGGAATGCGCGGTTGACGAGTTGGGCTCCCACAGAGTCAAGCCACCTCCGGCGAGCGCCGTGATGGGGCGGTGTCGATGCTGCGCACTGGTTTGGGCAGGCGGGTGTCGATGCGGGCGGCGTGTGCGGCGAGTATGAGGTCGTCGCGTTCGACGTGGACGTATATCGCGGTTGTGTTGGGGCTGGCGTGGCCGAGGAATGTCTGGGTGACGCGGAGGTCCTTTCCGGTGCCCTGGTAGACGGTGGTGCCGGCGCGGTGGCGGAGGCTGTGAGGGTTGACCCCGCACAGTCGGCGCACGAGCCGCCAGAGGGTTGATGATGTGCGGTGGCTGCCGCTCTTGCCGGGGAAGTAGTAGCCCCATCGGGCGGTGGTGCGTTCGATCTCCTGCAGGTCCGCCAGGAGTTCGGGTGAGCAGTAGACGCTGCGGTAGACGCCTCCCTTGCCGTGGATGGTCAGCCAGTGATCCTGTCGAGCTGCCACGGGCAGTCCGGCGATTTCGTGAACGCGGAGGCCGCACTCGGCGCCCAGACGCAGGATCGCCCGCTCGGTGGCGTTGACGGCGTTGGCGAGTCCGGTCAGTACCTCATCGTCTGTGGCGATGCGGGCGGGGGTGCGTTTCACGCGGATGGGCTCGAGGCCTTTGGTGGGGTCGCTGTTGACGATGCCTTCCGCAAGTGCCCAGCGGTAAAGCTGGCGCAGGGTCGACACGATCGTGGACTGGGTCACGGTGGACCATTCGGGGTTGCTGAACACGAACCCGTCGAGCTCGTGTGCGGTGGCGTGAGCGGGGTCAAGGTCGGATGCCCTGCACCAGGCCAGGAAGTGGTGCGCCCAGTAGGTGCGGAGTCGAATCGTGGTCGTTGCACGTCGGCGGGCGCGAAGGTGCGCGGTGAACCTCTCGAGGGTGCGCTGATCCTCGTCGACCAGGTGCGGCATCATTCGGACACCTCCGCGTTGTTCATGCGGCGAGCCTCTGCCGGGGTGAGGAACTGCACCCAGAGACGACCGGCGCGCTCTTCGGTGCGGGTCGCAATCCAGTGACCGCGGCCGATCACGACTCCCTCGTCGCCGAGCGGGCGGACCACGTTCGGCTCGTACCAGGCGGCTGAACCCAATCCGGCTGCGGTCAAGTGCTCCTGCAACCAGCCCTTCGGCTGGTCCGCCACGACGATGCGTTTCCCGTCAAGGTCGTAGTAGTCCGCGAAGGATGCGGGCATTCCCTCGAGGTCGGTTCCGAACACCGCAGGAATGGCGAGGTCTCCAGTGTCACGCCACCAAGCGCCCTCGTGCTCGCGGTGAAGGGGGTGGCCGGGCTCGAGCGTGATTGAGGCGGACGGACCCGTTGCGAGCAGCTGGGAATGAAGACGGCGGACTTGCTCCGCGCTGACCTCTGCAGATTCCCGACGCCTCTCGTCTCTGGTGTTGAGTCCCAGGGCCGAACCAGCGCGCCTTTCGATGGTCATGTCGATCGCCAGGTCGTCCAGGGCTTCGGCGAGCGCCGTGATCTCGGCGGGGCTGTGAAGCAGGGTCTCGCCGAGGAGGACGGTGTCGGTGCGGTCGATGAGGGTTCCCTCGGTGTCCCACTGGACCTCGCGGAGCATGCTCATGCTGGTGGTTCCGAGGGTGGGTGGGATCAAGCGTCCGCGGTGGACGACGATGGTGGAGCCGTCGGTACTGCTGCTGATGTCGTGGGCCTGGCTGGGGTCGGCGGCTTGGTGACCGGCGCACCAGGTGGGGCAGTCGGCGCGGGTCATGAGTGCCCGGTTCGGGCTGTCGGCGGTAGGGTTGAGGTTGTTCATTGGTCGCTTGCTCCGTTCGATGGACTCGACCCCCGGTTGCCCCCGGGGGTTTTCTCTTGTGGGTGGTGGCGTGCGGGCTCGAGTCGGATCATCCGGCGAGCGCCGAGTGCTCAGCAGCGGGCTCGGCGCGTGAGTCCAGCCACTCTCGGACGTGCTGCTTCTGGTACCTCACGGCGCGACCGAGCCGCGTGATGCGCGGTCCTCGATTGACCTCGCCGGCGACTGCCCACCGTGCAAGTGTTTGCTCCGCGATCCCGGCTAGTGCCGCGAGCTCTCGACGAGTGATGAGATCAGGAAGGTCCTCGAGTCGAGGCGTGCTGTCCTGCTGGGGTGAACGGCCTTTCATGGCTTCTCCCTGAGTCTTGTGTTTGAGCGCATTGTTGCGCCTGGCGACAACTTAGCACACGTCTTGCGATTCAGTGCAAGAATGTCGAACATGACAAGCGATCCTCCCGGCCTGGCACAGCTCAACGTCTTCGCACAGAACGTGGCCCGCTACCGAGGTGCACGTGGTTGGACCCAACGAGAGCTTGCAGAGGCTCTCAGTAGCCGCGGGATGCCGGTCGACTCCACCGCAGTGTCGAGGATCGAGAACGGCACGAGAGATGTCCGACTGTCGGAAGCGCTCCTTATCGCCGACGCCCTCGCCGTTGATGTAGATCGACTCCTGATCGGGATGCGGTCGCCAGCGCAGGAGCTCAGGCATCGGCGCGATGTCAGCGACGACTGGGCCCTCCAATTCAGCGAAATTCTGCCGAACTGGCTTCACTCAATGCGCGGAACATCGGACTTCCTGAAAGAGAACCCGGATCTCATTGCCACGATCTTTGACGACCGTGTGGGCCGACCCAGGTCAGCCGACGACTACCTCGCGTGGGTGATGCGAAGAATTCGGGCGAAGAACGAACAGTTCCGTGTCGCTCGAGCGTGGCAAGGGGTGGTGGTGCGGACCGATAGCGAAGCCAAGCAACTAATTCAGGTGATCGGCGCTGCTCTCGAAGGCCTGCTCACGGTCGCGGAGAGTGAAGAAGCCCAGGCGCGGCACCCACAGGAGATCGTCGAGCTACTCGAGAATCTGACATTCCTGGAGAAGAGCAACAACGGTGGCTAGGCCTCGGACGCCTATCGGCTCCCACGGGGCGATCTCGGTGAAGGAGGTCGCACCTGGAAGGTGGCGGGCGCGCGCTCGCTACCGATTCGCTGACGGCACCTATCGACAGGTCGAGAGGTTCGTGACATTGCCCCTCGAGGAGGGCATGAGTGCGAGTAAGCGGATTGCGACCGAGAAGGCCGGCCGCCGCAGAGCGGTCGAAGCTATCGAGCGGGCCCTGATTGAGCTGACGAAGAATGGTGGCGATACTCCAGCGCCGACGATGACGATCGCACAGCTGGGGCATGCCTTTCTCACTTCGAAGGCTGGCGATCGCACGGCGCCCGCGACACAAGCGCTCTACACGCGAACTCTCGACAAGTTGATCTTGCCCCGATTCGGATCTCTTACGGTCAAAGAGGCGACAGTGCCGCGACTCCAGTCGCTGGTCGACGGAATCCGCGCTGATCACGGTCCAGCGAGCGCGAAGAGCGCGCGGAGCGTGCTAAGCGGCATGTTCGCTCTGGCAGTGCGAACCGGGGCAATCCAGCGCAACCCAGTGCGGGAGCTGGAGGGAATTCGCCAGGCGCGCGATGGCGCGAAGGCGATCACGCGGAGCGAGCTGGAGTTCTTGCTAGCAGCCGTGCGCATTGACTTCCGACTGTCAGAGCTCGACCTCGTCGACCTCATCGAGTTCATGGCAGCGACCGGGTGCCGGGTCGGCGAAGCGATTGCTTTGCAGTGGGAGGACGTCGACCTCAGCAACGGAACGGTACGCCTCCATGCGACCGTCGTGCGAGTTGTCGGGCGTGGACTAGTTCGGCAGGATCACGGCAAGACTGCGGCGAGCGGTCGCACGATCCAGATGCCCTCACGACTGCTAGAGGTGCTCAGTACGCGGCGAGAGCGCATCACTGGGAGCCTGGTGTTCCCGACTGTACTCGGCAACCTCCGCGACCCTCAGAACACGTCGAGAGACTGGCGAGAGGCTCGAGAGCGGCTCGGGCTCGGCGACGTCAAGCTGCACGCATTCCGGAAGACCGTAGCGACACTTCTAGATTCGGCTGGCCTCTCTGCCCGAGACATTGCCGAGTACCTCGGTCACGCCAACCCGTCGATGACTCAGGACGTCTACATGTCGAAGACCGCGGGAACCGCTCGAGCAGCTGCTGTGCTCAGTGAGATAGTCGTCTGAATCTGCGGGGTTAGTGCGGGGTTCCATATCCCGTCACGGCAGGAACCCAGCAATTCGCAGGCATCCAGAGCCGACTGCGGGACTCGAACCCGCAACCGCCCGATTACAAGTCGGGTGCGCTACCAGTTGCGCCAAGCCGGCAGAGCCGCATGCGGCCCACCCCCCAGGGTAGCGGCGCTACGGGGTGGGGGTGGGGGTCGGGGTGGGGGTCGGGTTCGTCGAGAACTCGTCGCCCGCCGCCTGCAGCACGAACTGCGCGAAGTCGTCCTGCTCGAACGGGTACCGGTACTCGAAGCGCTTCCCGTTCACGAAGATCGTGGGCGTGCCCTCGATGCGCTCGACGTTCGCATCCCGGATCGCGAGCGGCCCGGTGAGCGCGCGATCGGTCGCGTCGCGAACCCACGAGGCGAACGTGCGGTCGCGGATGCACCGCTCGACGGTCGGCGCCGTCGCCCCGGCCTCACCGGCCAGCTCGATGAGCCGATCATCGTCGAGCCCGGGGGTTCCCTCCTCGGGCTGCTCGGCGAACAGGCTGGCGTTGAAGTCGAAGAACGCCGCCGGGTCGCGGTCGGCGACGCAGGCCGCGGCGTTCGCGGCGCGCAGCGAGTACTCGGTGCCCGCGGAGCGGCCGGAGAGGATGGCGATGGGCCGATACTCGACGGTCGCCGCACCCGAAGCGATGAGCGTCTCGATGAAGGCGCCGTTCGTGGCTTCGAACTCGCCGCAGATCGGGCAGAGGTAGTCCACGACGATCTGGATGTCGACGACCCCCGACGGGTTCGCCTCGGAGGGGATGGGGTCGCGCCCGGCGGGCAGCGCGGCGGTGGGGACGACGGCGAAATCGGCCCCGATGCGCACCCCGTCGCTGGCCATGTTGCGCGGGCCGGGGCCGGCCGGCCGCACCGAGTTGACCAGCACGAGCGCGATGACAGCGATGATGGCGACGGCGGCCAGTGCCACGCCGCCCTGCAGCAGCCACCGGTTGCGGCGATCTTTCTTCTGCTGCTCCTCGCGCAGCTGCCGGGCCTTCTCACGGGCCTCGGCTCGCCGTTGATTCTTCGAGGGGCGCTCGTGCGCGGAGCGATGCTCGTTCATGCGACCTCATTCATCCCGGGATGCCGTCACCCCGGTTACACGGTGAAGGGCGCTCATCGCGCCCTCGCTCGATAGTACGACGACTGCCTGAAGATGGCATACTGTGGCCCGGCGGCCGATGACGTCCGCCACGCCACCTGGCACATCCATTCACAACGGATCGTCCGGCACGTACCTGCCGGTGAAGGAGAAGATTCCGCATGGCAACTGTGACCTACGACAAGGCCACTCGTCTCTACCCGGGCTCGACGGTTCCCGCCGTCGACGCCCTCGACCTCCAGATCGCCGACGGCGAGTTCCTGGTTCTGGTCGGTCCTTCCGGCTGCGGCAAGTCCACGTCGCTGCGTATGCTCGCGGGCCTCGAGGAGGTCAACGACGGCAACATCTTCATCGGCGACCGCAACGTCACCGACGTTCCGCCGAAAGACCGTGACATCGCGATGGTCTTCCAGAACTACGCGCTGTACCCGCACATGACCGTCGCCGAGAACATGGGCTTCGCCCTCAAGATCGCCGGCGTCGGCAAGGATGAGCGTGCGAGCCGTGTTCTCGAGGCCGCGAAGCTGCTCGACCTCGAGCCCTACCTCGACCGCAAGCCCAAGGCCCTCTCGGGCGGTCAGCGCCAGCGCGTTGCCATGGGCCGCGCGATCGTGCGCCAGCCCCAGGTCTTCCTCATGGACGAGCCGCTGTCGAACCTCGACGCGAAGCTGCGCGTGCAGACCCGCACCCAGATCGCCTCGCTGCAGCGCCGGCTCGGGGTCACCACGGTCTACGTCACGCACGACCAGACCGAGGCGCTCACGATGGGCGACCGCATCGCCGTGCTGAAGGACGGAATCCTGCAGCAGGTCGGCACTCCGCGCGAGCTGTACGAGACCCCGAACAACATCTTCGTCGCCGGGTTCATCGGCTCGCCCGCCATGAACCTGTTCCCGGCGGAGGTCACCGACGGTGGGGTCACCTTCGGCACCGCGGTCGCTCCGGTGGCCCGCGACGTGCTCGCCTCGACGACCGAGAAGTCGGTGACCGTCGGCGTCCGCCCCGAGGACCTCATCGTCAAGGAGTCGGGCGAGGGCCTCGCCGTCACCGTCGACATCGTCGAGGAGTTGGGAGCCGACGGCTACCTGTACGGCAACACCGAGGTCAACGGTCAGCGCGTCGACATCGTCGCCCGCGTCGACGGCCGTGTGCACCCGCACAGCGGCGACACGGTCTACCTGACCCCGGAGCCGAAGCACGTGCACGTCTTCGACACCGCCTCGGGCGCGCGCCTCAACAAGGAGCCGATCGCGAGCTGATCGCGGAGCACCTCGATGGCGAGGGCGGGCGTGCCGACCGGGTGCGCCCGCCCTCGTCGCATTCCGCGGGCCGAGCCCGCATCCGGAATCGCTGACTGGAGACCCGCATGAGCGCCTCGCTCTCGATCACCTCGGCCGTGACCGACCCGGCCCTGCTCGACCTGCCCTGGCACCTGCCGCTCGAGCTGTGGCCCGACGACACGATCGCCTCGCTGCCCAAGGGCATCTCTCGGCACCTCGTGCGCTTCGTGCACCTCGGCGATGTCGTCGTGGCGGTCAAGGAGACGACGGAGGAGATGGCGCGGCGCGAGTACGAGATGCTCCGCACGCTGCAGCGTCTCGACATTCCCTGCGTCGAGCCGGCCGCCGTCATCACCGGCCGCCTCGCCGCCGATGGCGAGCAGCTGCAGCCGGTGCTCGTCACCCGGCACCTGCGCTTCTCTCTGCCGTACCGCGCGCTCTACTCGCAGACCCTGCGGCCCGACACCGCGACGCGCCTCGTCGACGCCCTCGCCCTGCTCATGGTGCGGCTGCACATCGTCGGCTTCTTCTGGGGCGACGTGTCGCTCTCGAACACGCTCTTCCGCCGCGACGCGGGAGCGTTCGCGGCCTACCTCGTCGACGCCGAGACGGGGCAGCTGTACGAAGGCGGCCTGTCGAACGGCCAGCGCGAGAACGACCTCGAGATCGCCCGCGTCAACATCGCCGGCGAGCTGCTCGACCTGGAAGCTGGCGGTCGCCTCGACGAGAGCATCGACGCCATCGAGACGAGCAACGGCATCATCGAGTCGTACCGCTCGCTCTGGAAGGAGCTCACCGGCTGGGAGTCGTTCGACCGCTCGGAGCGCTGGCGCATCAACGAGCGCGTCGAGCGCCTCAACGACCTGGGCTTCGACATCGAGGAGCTCGCGATCACCACCGACGGTGACAGCACGCAGGTGCGCATCCGCCCGAAAGTGGTGGATGCGGGCCACCACTCCCGCCGCCTGCTGCGGCTGACCGGCATCGACGCGGAGGAGAACCAGGCGCGCCGGCTGCTGAACGACCTCGACGCCTACGCCGCCCAGAACCACCCCGACCGCGAGGGCGATGAGGAGGTCGTCGCCCACGAGTGGCTCGTGCGCGTCTTCGAGCCGGTGATCCGTGCCGTGCCGAAAGACCTGCGCGGCAAGCTCGAGGGCCCCGAGCTGTTCCACCAGCTGCTCGAGCACCGCTGGTACCGCTCGCAGGACGAGGGTCGGGCGATCCCGCTGGCCGAGGCCCTGAGCTCGTACATCGACACCGTACTGCGGCACCGTCGCGATGAGGCGACGATGATCGCCCCCGTCACCGAGACCCTGTCGCTGCCCGTGCTCGACACGAGCGAGATCGACATCGTGGACGACGATGCCGACCCGCCCGGCAGCTGGCGCGACAAGGTCTGAGGGCTACAGGTTCTTGACGGCGGTGAGCACCTTCGTCAACGAGTCCTTGGCGTCGCCGAAGAGCAGCGTGGTCTGCGGCTCGAACAGCAGATCGTTCTCGATGCCGGCGAATCCGGGCCGCATCGAGCGCTTCAGGAAGACCACCTGACGGGCGGCCGCGACGTCGAGGATCGGCATGCCGTAGATGGGCGAGCCGGGGGTCGTCTTCGCGGCCGGGTTGACCACGTCGTTGGCCCCGACGACGAGCGCGACGTCGGCGTTCTTGAACTGCGGGTTCACTTCGTCCATCTCGCTCAGCACCTCGTAGGGCACGTTCGCCTCGGCGAGCAGTACGTTCATGTGCCCGGGCATGCGACCGGCGACGGGGTGGATGCCGAACACGACCTCGATGCCCTTCGACTCGAGCGTCGACGCGAGCTCGGCCATGGTGTGCTGGGCCTGAGCGACGGCGAGCCCGTAGCCCGGCACGACGATGACCCGCTGCGCGTAGCCGAGCAGGATCGCGACATCCTCGGCGCTCGAGCTGCGCACGGGACGATCGCTCTGCGCCGTCGACCCGGCGGTCGAGCTGCCGCGGAAGGCCCCGAACAGGGTGCCGGTCACGCTGCGCCCCATGGCCTTGGCCATCTCGCGCGTCAAGATCGATCCGGAGGCACCGACCAGGGTGCCCGCGACCAGCAGCAGCGTGTTGCCGAGCACGAGGCCCGAGGCGGCGACCGCGAGGCCGGTGCCGGCGTTCAGCAGCGAGATGACGATGGGAACGTCGGCGCCGCCGACGGGCAGCACCAGCAGCACGCCGAGCACGAGACCAACGGCGAGGGCCGCGACCGCCGCGATCGGCTTGAGGCCGCCGAGGCCGAGCGCGGCGAGCGTCGCGTCATCGAGCACGATCACGACGGCGCTCGCGAGACCCACCGCCAGCAGCAGCACGATAAGCACGGCCTGGCCCGGGAAGACGATCGGGCGGGTCGGCATGAGCTCCTGCAGCTTGAGGAAGGTGATGACCGAGCCCGAGAACGAGATCGAGCCGATGAGCAGAGTGAACGCGACCGCGACGAAGGCGCCGATCGTCGTGCTGACCTCGAGCTCGAGCAGGGCGACGAGCGCGGCGGCCCCGCCGCCGACGCCGTTGAACAGGGCGACGAGCTGCGGCATCTGCGTCATCTTGACCAGGCGCGAGGCGGGGACGGCGATGATCGTGCCCACCGCGATGACCGCCAGGATCAGGGCCAGGTTGTCGAGGTCGGTGGAGAGGAATACGACGACCATGGCGAGCACGGCACCGACCGCGCCGATCAGGTTTCCGCGCCGTGCCGTCTTCGGCGAGCCGAGGCCCTTCAGCGCCAGGATGAAGCAGACCGCGGCGATGAGGTAGAGCAGGGCCGCCCACTCGGGTGCGAGCACGTTCACGGGGTGTCCTCCTTGGCCGACGCGGCAGCGGCCTTGCGGCCGCTGAACATCTCGAGCATCCGGTCGGTGACCACGAAGCCGCCGACGAGGTTGATAGTCGCCATCAGCACGGCGACGAGGGCGATGACGAGCACGAGCACGTCATCCGCCTGCCCCGCGACGATGACGGCGCCGACGAGGATGATGCCGTGGATGGCGTTCGCCCCCGACATGAGCGGGGTGTGCAACGTGCTCGAGACCTTCGAGACCACCTCGAAGCCGACGAACACCGAGAGCACGAAGAACGTGAGCAGGGTGATGGCGTCCATTACTTGCCGCCCTTCCGGTCAGCGAGGGCCGCGGCCGTCGGCTCGTGCCGCACGACCCCCTCGTGGGTGAGACAGGCGCCCGCCACGACCTCGTCGTCGAAGTCGGGAACCAGGGCGCCGTCGCGCGTCATGAGCGCGATCAGGTTGGCGATGTTCTGACCGAGCAGGCGCGAGGCGTCGAAGGGCATCGTCGAGGGGGCATCCTTCATGCCGACGATCGTGACGTGCCCGCCGGTGACGGGCACCAGAACGTCCTCGCCGGGCTTCGCGCCCTCGACGTTGCCCCCGGTCTCGGCGGCCAGGTCGACGATGATCGAGCCGGGGGCCATGCCCTGCACCATCGATGCCGTGATCAGGCGCGGCGCGGGGCGACCGGGAATGGCCGCGGTCGTGATGATGATGTCCGACTGCGCCACAAACGGCGCGAGCAGCTCGCGCTGCCGGTCAGCCCGGTCTGCGGCGAGCTCCTTCGCGTAGCCGCCCGCGGCGTCGGCCGCCGCGTCGAGATCGAGGTGGATGAACGTTCCGCCCATCGACTGCACCTCGTCGGCCGAGGCCGAGCGCACGTCGTAGGCCGAGACCTTGGCACCCAGGCGCTTGGCCGTCGCGATGGCCTGCAGGCCCGCAACACCGGCGCCCAGCACGAGCACCCGCGCGGGCGGGATCGTGCCGGCCGCGGTCATGAACAGCGGCAGGAACCGGGGAAACCGCATCGCGCCCTCGAGCACGCAGCGATACCCGGCGACGAGCGCCTGCGAGGTGAGGGCGTCCATCGACTGCGCGCGCGAGATGCGCGGGATCAGCTCGAGCGAGAACGCGGTGACCCCGCGGTCGGCGAGCGCCTGCACCCCGTCGAGCTCGCTCGCGGGCGAGGCGAACCCGACCGTGATGGCGCCCTTCGGCAGCGTCCCGATCGTCTCGCGGTCGAGCGGGCGCACGTGCGCCAGCACGTCGACCTTCGACAGCGGGATGCTCGCCGCGAGCTCGGCCCCGGCCTCGGCGTACGCGGCATCGGGGTAGCCGGCCGCGGCGCCCGCCCCCTTCTGCACGGTGACGGCGTAGCCCGCCGCGACGTACTGGGCGACAGCCGCGGGAGTGGCCGCCACGCGGCGCTCCCCCTCGATCGGCTCACGCCGGATGGCGATCTTCATGCAGGCTCCCGTTCAGCGCTGAGTGGAGTGGAAACATGGTCAGAGTATCCGCCGAGCGACCCACTGGCGGTGATCTTCGCCCCCTGGGCGACGAAAGAATTGCCGGTCTTTGCAGGAGCGCAGGAGCCCAGGAGCCCGTCGGACCCTCAGGCGAGGATCGACACCGGGTTCTCGATGCGGGCGACGAAGGCGGCGAGCCAGCGCGCGGCGAGCGCGCCATCCAGCACCCGATGATCGGCCGAGAGGGTCACGGTCATGACCATGCCCACCGCGAGGGCGCCGTCGACGACGACCGGCGCCTGCCGCGCGGCACCGACCGCGAGGATTCCGGCCTGCGGCGGGTTGATGATCGCGCTGAACTCCGGCGTGCCGAACATGCCGAGGTTCGAGACGGCGAAGCTGCCCCCCTCGATCTCGTGCTGCTTCAGCCCACCGCTGCGGGCGCGCGTCGCGAGGTCGCCGATCGCGGCCGACAGCGCCGTCACCGAGAGCCGCTCGACGCCGCGCACCACCGGAGTGACGAGCCCGTCGTCGAGCGACACGGCGATCGCGATGTCGGCCGTGCGGTGGCGGAGCATCCCCTCGTCGGTCCAGGTGGTATTGGCCTCCGGCACATCCATGAAGGCCGCGGCGACCGCCTTGACGACGAGATCGTTGACCGAGATCTTCACGCCGTCGATCGCATTGATCTCGCGCCGCAGCTCGAGCAGACGATCGACGCGGCAGTCGGCCGTGAGGTAGAAGTGCGGCACCGTGCTCTTGCTCTCGGCGAGCCGGCGCGCGATCGTCTTGCGCATGCGCGAGGCGGGAATCAGCTCGGGCTCGAGACCGGGCGCGGGAGCCACCGGAGCCGGAGCCGCCGCGGCAGCCGAGGCCCCGGTCGCGGTCGCGGCGGGAGCGGAGATCGGGGCGGACGCATCGGAGAGCAGCGCCTCGATGTCGCGCCGCACGATGCGGCCATCGGGCCCCGAGCCCTGCACGGTGGTGAGGTCGAGGCCGTGCTCGCGGGCGAGCCGGCGCACGAGCGGGCTGATGAACCGACGGCCGTCTGTGCTCGCAGCGGCGCTCGCGGTCTCGGCAGGAGTCGCTGCCGCGCCCGAGGGGACCACCACCAATGACCCCTCGGACGCGGCAGACGGTTCTGCCGCGGGGGAGGCGGGGGCCACCTCCCCTGCCTCCCCCACGAGTGCGATCGGGGCGCCGACGTCGACAGCGTCGCCCTCCCCGATGAGGAGCTGCAGGACGGTGCCGGCCGTCTCGGCTGTGTACTCGACGACGGCCTTCTCGGTCTCGATCTCGGCGAACGGCTGCCCGACCTCGATCGTGTCGCCCTCGGCGACGAGCCATTTCTGAACGGCGGCCTCGGTGACGTTGGCGAGCACCTCGGGCATGCGGATCGTGGTTGCCATCAGCGGGCTCCCCCGGCGTTGCGGCGCACCGACTCGAGGCCGGCGACGACCTCCTCGGTGCGGGCGATCGCGGCGCGCTCGAGCACGCGCGAGATCGACGGCGACGACTCTTGGCCGGTCACCCGCTGCACGGGCTGGTCGAGCCAGTCGAAGAAGCGGCGCTGGATCTCGTCGGCGAGCCATCCGCCGTAGCTGGTGCCGATGGCTCCCTGCTCGACGATGAGCACCGCGTTGGTCTTCTTGACGCTGGCCTCGATGGTCGCCCAGTCGAGCGAGGCGCGGTCGAGCCAGCGCAGGTCGATGAGCTCCGCATCCGCGCCCGTCTGCTCGATGGCCTCGACGCAGTGCGTGACCATCGAGAGGTAGCTGATGACGGTCACCTCCGAACCCTCGCGGCGCACCGCGGCGGTGCCCGGCGGGATGATGTAGTCGAGGTCGCCCGCGATCACCGTGTCCTTCTCGTTGTACAGGTCGACGTGCTCGATGACGAGCACCGGGTCCTGAAGGGCGAGCGCGGCGTTCATGAGGCCGACGTAGTCGGCGGCCGAGGAGGGGGCGACGATGCGCCAGCCGGGGCTCGTCGCGAAGATGCCGGCCGGGTCCATGAGGTGCTGCGAGCCGTAGCCCGAGCCCATGGCGACCTTCGTGCGCAGCACGAGCGGCACGGGGTTGTCGCCGCCGAACATGTGGCGCGCCTTGCCCACCTGGTTGAACACCTGGTCGGCGGCGACCCACATGAAGTCGGGGTACATGAACTCGACCACCGGGCGGAAGCGGCCGTCGAGGGCGAGCCCGCCGCCGAGGCCCATGAAGGCGTTCTCGCTAATGGGCGTGCCCAGCACGCGGTCGGGGTAGGCGGCGGCGAGGCCCTTGGTCGCGCCGTTGGTGCCGCCCTTGAGGCGGTGGATGTCCTCACCCAGCACGACGATGCGCTCGTCCTCGCCCATCCGTCGCTCCATCACCGCGGCAACGGCGTCGACGAACTTGGTCTCCTCGCGCGCGGCGTCGGATCGACTCGGGTCGAGCACGCGCAGGCCGCTCAGCTCGGAGCCGTCGCCGCGCACGCCCACGTTGACGAACGCGGTGTCGGGCCAGAGCTCGGGGCGGATGCGCCGGCGACCCGGCTTCTCGGGGTCGGCCTCGAGCAGTTCGGCGGTGGCCGCATCCATCGCCGCAACGGCCTGAGCGCGCACGCTGTCGACGGCGGCCTGGTCGATGAGGCCGAGCGTGATCATCTCGGCGGCGACCCGGTCGAGCGGGTCGCGCTTCTTCCACTCCTGCTCCTCCTCCTTCGTGCGGTAGCCGAAGGCGCTGCCGGGGTAGGGGCCATTCTGGTGGAAGTAGCGGTAGACCTCGGCCTCGACGACGACGGGGCCGTGACCGGCGCGCATGTGCTCGATGGCCTCCTGCATCGCCAGGTGCACGGCGAGGGGGTCCATGCCGTCGACCCGCCAGGAGGGGATGCCGAAGCCCTGGCCGCGCACGGAGAGGCGGGTGTCGGCGACGGCCTCCTCGATGTGGGTCGAGACGGCGTAGAGGTTGTTCTCGACGAAGAAGGCGACGGGCAGCTTCCACGCGGCGGCGAGGTTCATCGACTCGAGCACCGAGCCGATCTGGGCGGCGCCGTCGCCGAAGTAGTTGATCGTGAGGTCGGTCGTTCCGGCGTGCTTCTGCGCCCACGCGTTGCCCGTGGCCATGGGAGCACCGCCGCCGACGATGGCGTTGGTGCCGAGCGCGCCGGCCTCGAACCACTGCAGGTGCATCGAGCCGCCGCGGCCGCGGCAGTAGCCCTGGGCGAGGCCGAGGATCTCGGCGAGGGTGCGCTGCAGCACGGTCTGGATGTCGGCGGTGACGAGCGCGTCGAGGGCGAGGCCGCCCAGTGCGACGTGCGTGAGCGCCTTGGCCAGGAACTGGTGGTGGCCGCGGTGCGAGCCGTTGACGGCGTCGGTCGAGCGCAGCGTGACGATCGAGCCGACCGCGCCACCCTCCTGACCGATGGACGAGTGGGCGGGGCCGTGCACGAGCCCTTCGGCCGCGAGGTCGAGAACGCGCTCCTCGAAGGCGCGGATGAGGTGAAGCTGCCCCAGCATGGTGGCGAGCAGGGCCGGGTCGGCCGCCTTCCAGTCGGCAGCCGTGGTCGAGATCTCGACCCACGGAACCTCGGTCTGCAAACGTCGCTGTTTCGCCATACTGCACACGGTAGCGGCCATTGCATCCAATCGCAACCGATAAATGGGGAACCGCTCCCTCGATCGGGCATGTGGGGCTATATTGCATCCAGTCATCGATCGACCGAGCGTTGGAGGCACACATGGCACTGCCCGGACTCCGCGGCACCGAGCACATCGGCTTCACGGTGCCTGACCTGGAGGAGGCGCACCGCTTCTTCGTCGACGTGATCGGCTGCGAGTACGTCTACCGGCTCGGCCCGTTCGAGCGCGACGACGATTGGATGACCGAGCACCTCAACGTGCACCCGCGGTCGGTGATGCGCGAGCTGCGGTTCTACCGTTGCGGGCACGGCCCCAACTTCGAAGTCTTCCAGTGGGAGCCCGCCGACGGGCAGGCGCCCCAGCCGCGCAACAGCGACATCGGGGGCCACCACCTTGCCTTCTACGTCGACGACCTCGACGCGGGCGTGGCCCACCTGAAGCAGCACGGCATCCGCGTGCTGGGCGAGCCGACCGCGAGCCGCAACGCGAGCGAGGGCCAGCGCTGGGTCTACTTCCTCAGCCCCTGGGGCATGCAGTTCGAGCTCGTGAGCTTCCCCGAGGGCAAGGCCTACGAGCGCGACGCCGACGTGGTGCTGTGGCACCCGGCGCGTCCGGCAGAGTAGACCAGTGACCCCTCCCCGCGAACACGGCGCCGCCGCCGCCCACGTCGCCGACGTGGTGCGCGAGGGCATCATCCGCGGCATCTACCCGCCCGGCACGCGCATCCGTCAGGAGGAGCTGGCCGACGAGGCCGGGGCCAGCCGGGTGCCCGTGCGCGAGGCCCTGCGCATGCTGGAGGCGGAGGGCCTCGTCACCCTCGTCGCCAACACCGGCGCGTGGGTGTCATCGCTGAGCCTCAGCGAATGCCAGGAGATCTACCGCGTGCGCGAGCGCGTCGAGCCGCTGCTGCTGCGCATGAGCGGCCCCAGCCTGCCGCCCGAGACGCTCGCGCGCCTCGAGGCGCTGGCCGAGCAGATGGCCGACGGCGATGACCCCGAGACCTTCCTCGAGCTCGACCGGGAGTTCCACCTGCTCACCTACACCGGCACCGAGACCGTGGTGCTGACCGAGCTCGTGCACCGGCTCTGGAACCGCACGCAGTCCTACCGGCGGGTCTACACCCGGCTGATGGATGATCGCGCCCGCCGCACGGTGCACGACGAGCACCGGCTTATCGTGGGGGCCCTGCGCGACCACGATATCGACGCGGCCGAGAGCCTGCTCGCCGGCCACATCCGTCGAACCCGACGGCAGCTCGCGAGCCATCCCGAGGTCTTCGCGCCGCCTGCGGAATCCTGATCCGCCCGAGAGCGCGGTCGACGACGCCAGCTCAGCGCCCGGGCCGCATCGCCTTCATCGCCTGCAGCACCTCGACCGCCGACGCGGGCGGGCGCGCCTCGGCGTCATCGTCGTGACCGAGATCGGCGAGCGACTGGTACGACATCTCGCGGCGGCCGATCACGAACCAGATGCCGCGAGCCGGAACGTCGCCGGTGTTGATGTAGAGATGGGGGCGGTTCGCGTCGAAGCAGAACGAGTCGCCGGGCTCGAGGTCGTAGCTCTCGAAGTCGATGCGCAGCGTCAGGCGCCCCTCGAGCAGCACCCCGTACTCCAGGGCGGCGTGGCGCATCAGCTTGCCCTCCACCGATGACGAGGCCGCGGGGGCGTACGTGACGATGAGCGGGTCGGCCACCGCGCTCTCTCCGACGGCGAGGCGCTCCCACGTGACCCCGTTCTCCATCTCGATGACGGGATTGTCCTCGCGCCGCTGCACGACCGAGTCGCTGCGTCGATCGCTGGAGCTCTCGGGGGCGCTGCCGACCGACGAGACGGCGCTCGACGTGATCGGGCTGGCGAGCACCCGGTTGGTGCCCATGAGCGCGTCGAGCGAGATGCCCAGGTGGTTCACCAGTGCGTACAGCGTGCTGACCGAGGGCTGGGTCTTGCCGGTCTCGACCTGCGAGAGCAGGCTCGCCGAGACACCGACAGCCGACGCGACCGCCCGCAGGCTGAGCTTCTTCGACTCCCGTACGCGGCGCAGTTCCGAGCCGAGATCGAACTGCATGGTGTGCCCTTTCGTTGTGCGGGATCGTCCTTGATCAACAGCCTCGGTGAACAGCACCGTGAAGGGAGCATACCCGACGGAACGGTCTACCCCTCCGTCCGGAGGCGGTTACCAGCAGTTCCCGAGGAAGAGGGGCGGTGGTGCCCCTGGGCAGGCTCCGTGTGAAGCGATACTGTACAAGGGGCGCATCGCCCCTGTCATCGTCGAGAGGAACGCCCCCATGGATGCTGAGCGCACCGAGACCCCGACCGTCGCCTTCCTCGGCCTCGGGGCGATGGGCCGCGGCATGACCCTGCGTCTCGTCGACCAGGGCTACCGCGTGCTCGCGTGGAACCGCAGCGCGGCCGTGGCCGACGAGCTGGCGGCCGCGCACGACGCCGTCGAGCGGGCGGGCTCGGTGGCCGAGGCCTTCGCCGGCGCGAGTGTCGTGCACTCGATGCTCACCGACGACGCGGTCGTGCTGGCGGTGTTCTCCGACGAGCTGCTGGCGGGCATCCGGTCGGGACGCGTGCACGTCAACCACGCGACCATCAGCCCCGCCGCCGCGGCCGAGCTCGCCGAGCGCCACGCCCGGCACGGCGTCGGCTATGTGAGCGCCCCCGTGCTCGGCCGCTCGACGGTGGCGCACACGGGCGCACTTCTCGTGGTCGCCTCGGGCGACCCCGACGCGATCGCGATCGCGATGCCGACCATGGAGGCCCTCGGGGCCCGGCTGTGGAACCTCGGCACCGACCCGCGCCTCGCCGCGGTGGTCAAGATCGCCGTCAACTACTCGATCCTCAACGCCCTGCAGTCGATCGCCGAGTCGGTGACCCTCGTCGAGGCGGGCGGCATCGACCCGAGCACCTTCATCGAGATCCTCACCCACACCGCCTTCAGCGGCTCGGCCCACAAGGGCTACGGCCCGATCATCGCCGAGAAGCGCTACCAGCCGGTCGGCTTCGCGATGGCGCTCGGCCTCAAAGATCTCACGCTGGTCGAGGATGCGGCGGCCGAGCTCGGCGTCGCCCTGCCCGTGGCTCCGGTGCTGCACGAGCTGTTCGAGGCGGCGCTCGCCGACCCCGAGCTCGCGCAGCTCGACTGGTCGGCCGTGGCCGAGATCACGCGGCGGCGCCGGAGCTGAGGCTCCGCATCCCCCGAGAAGAAGGCCCGGTGGTGCCGACCCGAACGGCACCACCGGACTGTCCGCAGCCCGACGCCACCGGCTCGATCCGATGACGCCAGGCGGGTCTGTGCGCTACTTGCCCCCGCGGCCGTCGACCGTGTTGAGGTGCGACTGCGAGTCGCGCAGCGTGCTGAGCTCGCCGCCGACCGCGTAGTAGCGCTTGCCGGCCACGAGCAGCGTCTCGGCCGGGAACTTCGTGATGACCTCGCAGCCGTCCTTCGTGACGACGACTTCCTCCTCGATGCGGGCGGCGCCCCAGCCGTCAGCAGCGGGCCAGTACGTCTCGAGGGCGAACACCATGCCCTCCTCGAGCACCTCGGGATGGTCGAACGAGGTGAGGCGCGAGAAGATCGGCTTCTCCCAGATCGACAGGCCGACCCCGTGGCCGTACTGGAGGGCGAACGCCGCCTCCTCGTTCGGGAACCCGAACTCCTCGGCCTTCGGCCAGACGGCGACGACGTCGGCGGTTGTGGCGCCGGGCTTGACGAGGGCGATCGCACGGTCCATGTACTCGCGGGCCCGGGTGTAGGCATCCTTCTGCGCCTGGCTCGCCGAGCCGACCGCGAAGGTGCGGTAGTAGCAGGTGCGGTAGCCGTTGAAGCTGTGCAGGATGTCGAAGAACGCGGGGTCGCCCGGGCGGATGAGCCGGTCGCTGAAGACGTGCGGGTGCGGCGAGCAGCGCTCGCCCGAGATGGCGTTGACGCCCTCGACGTACTCCGAGCCCAGGTCGTAGAGCGTCTTGGCGACGAGCCCGACCGTCTCGTTCTCGCGCACGCCGGGGCGCAGGAAGTCGTAGAGGTTCTCGTAGGCGGCGTCGACCATCGACGCGGCCTGCGTGAGCAGGCGGATCTCGTCGCCGGTCTTGATGCGGCGCGCCTCCATGAAGACCTGCTGGCCGTCGACGACCTGGATGCCCTCCTTCTGCAGCGCGAACAGGATGGGCAGCTCGATGACGTCGACCCCGAGCGGCTCGTTCTGCAGCCCGAACTTCTCGAGCTCGCGCTTGATCTTGCGGGCGACCTCCTCGGCGATGCCCGCGTCGGGCGGGAAGGCGCCGCGGAGGGTCGAGATGCCCGCGCGCGAGCCCGACTCGAGCCGCGGGCGCGTTGCGCCGTGGTGCGGCGCGTGCGGGTCGGCGTCCGCCTCCGAGTGGGTGTGGTCGAGCCACGGGTTGTAGAGCGAGTGGTGCTTGGCCGCCGAGCCGAAGTCCCACACGATGGGGTCGGTCTTGCGGGTGATGAGCGCGAAGCGGATGAGCTTGTCCATCGCCCACGTGCCGATGTGGGTCGCCGACATGTAGCGGATGTTCGAGAAGTCGAAGGCGAGCAGCGCGCCGACGTCGCTCTTCTCAAGCTGCGCCTTCAGGCGGAGGAGTCGGTCGGTGCGGAGACGGTCGAAGTCGACACGCGCCTCCCAGTCGACGGCGTTCATGCCCGTGGTTCCGGTGCTCTTCATCGAGTCCTCCTGTTGGTCCGCAGCGCCGCGCTCGGCGCTCCGTGCGCACAATGTGTAGCACAGTTTAACGGTTGACGACCAGACTGAACATCAGAGTCTCGGTGGATGCGGAGCCTCCGCCCTGCCCTCGCCTGTCGCTCACTCGCACTAAACGAGGAAAGTATTTCTTCACTAAGAGCAAACGCGTATGTATAGTGACGCTGAATAGCACCACCTGGGATCAGTGTCGATCTCTGGTCCTCGGCCGATTTCAAAGGAGAGATCTTCCATGAGGCACTCACGTCCGGTGCGGTTCCGCCGCTCCCTCACCCTGGCCGCCGCGGCGGCCGCCACCGCTCTCGCTCTGGCCGCCTGCGCGGCGCCCGCCGCCGAGGAGCCCGCCGCGGGCGAGGAGGAGACCCTGCAGGTCGCCTTCATCTCGTTCGCCGTCGCCAACACCTACGACGAGCCCATGCTCGCCGAGGTGCAGCGCGTCGCCGCCGAGAACAACATCGAGATCACGGTGTTCGACGGCAACCTCGACCCCAACCTCCAGGTGACCCTCATCCAGGACGTCATCGCCTCGGGTCAGTACGACGGCATGATCACGCAGCCGATCTTCGGCCCCGCGCTCGTCGACGTCGTGCGGCAGGCCATCGAGGCCGGCATCACCGTGGTGAACGTCGACCAGATCCTGGGCGACGACTTCACCACCGGTGCCACGCAGCTCGACGGCCTGGCGGCCAACGTGGTCTTCGTGCCCTCCGACCTCGGTACCAAGCTGGGCGAGCAGGTCGTCGACGCGTGCGCCAGCCAGAACCTCGACCCCTGCAACGTCGCGTTCCTGCACGATGTCAAGGCCTCGGCCATCGGCGTCGCGCTGTACGACGCATTCAACGCCGTCATCGAGGGCACCCCGGTCACGATCGTGGCCGAGGGCGAGACCTTCTACAACCCGGCCGCCGCGCAGACCGCGGTGGCGGACATCCTGACCGCCAACCCCGACATCGACCTGATCGCGACCTCCGACCAGGGCCTCCAGGGCGCGGTCGCCGCGATCGAGGCCGCCGGCGGCTCGCTGAGCGACTACCTCATGGTCGGCTACGGCGGATCTGTCTGGTCGCAGCAGAAGGTCTCCGAGGGCGTCGTGTACGCGAACGTCCTGCAGGTTCCCGCGACGGAGGGCCGTCTCGCCATGGAGGCCATGGTCGACGCTCTGCGCAACGGTGTGAACCAGGGCGACGTCGACCCGTTCGCCGGCCTTCCCGGCGGTGGCGTGATCACCATCGAGAACGCCAGCGAGTTCACCGGCGAGTGGGCCGGATAATCCATGCCTGAAACGGCGGCAGTCGACGCCCCGCAGCTCCACGTGGAGCTGCGGGGTGTCGGCAAGTCCTTCAACGGCCTCCCCGTGCTGGCCGACATCGACCTGACCCTCGAGCCGGGCACCGTGCACGCCCTCGTGGGCGAGAACGGTGCCGGCAAGTCGACGCTCAGCAAGATCATCTCCGGTGTCTACACCGCCGACAGCGGGCAGCTGCTGGTCGACGGGCATGCCGTGAGCTTCACCTCGCCCCGCGAGGCACTCGACCGGGGCATCGCGACCATCGCGCAGGAGCTCGCACTCGTGCCCGAGCTGACCGTCGCCGAGAACGTGTTCCTCGGGCGGGAGCCGCGCACCGTTGGCTGGATCAACCGCCGCCGGCTCCGCAAGGAGTACCAGGCGGTCGCCGAGAGCACCGGTTTCGACCTCCCCGCCGACACGGTGGTCGGGGGGCTGCGCACCGCCGACCAGCAGAAGGTCGAGATCATGCGGGCGCTCGCCCGCGGCGCCTCGCTCATCATCATGGATGAGCCGACCGCGGCCCTCTCGGCCCACGACACCGAGCTGCTGCACGGCGTCGTGCGGCAGCTCGCCGCCAGCGGCCGCACCGTGCTGCTCATCTCGCACTTCCTCGGCGAGGTGCTCGAGCTCAGCGACTCGGTCACGATCCTGCGCGACGGCCGGCACATCCGCACCGCCCCGGCAGCGGACGAGACCGAGTCGACACTCATCGAGAGCATGCTCGGCCGCACCCTCGGCTCGGTCTTCCCCGAGAAGCCGCCGCACCAGACCGACAGCGACGTCGTGCTCTCGGTGCGCGACCTCGTCGCCCCGGGCGTCTACGGGGTGTCGTTCGAGGTCCGCGCCGGCGAGATCGTGGGCCTCGCCGGGCTCGTCGGCGCCGGCCGCAGCGAGATCGCCCACGCGATCTACGGTGCCGCTCCGCGCAACGCCGGCACCGTGATGATCGACGGCGCCGCCACCCCCAACACCATCGCCGGCTCGCTGAAGAAGGGGATCTTCCTCATCCCCGAGTCGCGGAAGGACCAGGGCCTGGTGCTCGGGCGCCCGATCCGCGACAACGTGACGCTGTCGAACATGGGCCAGGTGGCGCCGCGCGGCTGGGTCTCGTCGGGGGTGGAGCGGCGGGCATCCCGCAGCATGCTCGATCGCGTGACGGTCGGCGGCGATGATCGCCGCGCCGTGTCGGCGCTCTCCGGCGGCAACCAGCAGAAGGTGCTGTTCGGGCGCGCGCTGCAGGGATCGCGCCGCATCCTCATCGCCGACGAGCCGACACGCGGAGTCGACGTCGGCAGCCGCCGCGCCATCTACGACCTCATCGCCGAGCAGGCGCGGCAGGGCATCGGCGTGCTCGTCATCTCCTCCGACGTCGAGGAGGTTCTGGGCCTCGCGCATCGCGTGCTCGTCATCCGCAGCGGGCAGATCGTCGGCGAGTTCACCGGCGCCCAGCTCACGGAGGAGAACATCATTACCGCGGCCTTCGCGGATCCCATCACGAACGAGAGCCAGTGAGATCATGACCAACGACACCCAGCTCGCGCCGCGCAGCGCCCCGAGCGCACCGGCCGCCCGCTCCCTCCCCACGATGCTGAAGCAGGTGCCATGGCGATCGGTCGCGATCGTCGTGCCGTTCCTGGCGGTCTTCATCGCCCTGTCGATCGGCAGCCCGGCGTTCCTCTCGGCGCAGAACATCGGCAACGTCCTCGACCGACAGTCGGGCATCCTGATCGTCGCCGCCGCGGCGACGCTCGTGCTCATCGCGGGCGGCATCGACCTGTCGATCGGTGCCACCTACATGTTCACCGCGGTCATCTGCGGAACGATCATCGTTCGCGTCGGTGGTGAGGCGGGAGCCGCGCTCGGCATCACGGTGGGCATCCTGGCCGGACTCGTCGTGGGGCTCATCAACGGCATCATCAGCACGTATCTGAAGATCAACCCGCTGATCGCCACGCTCGCGATGAGCTTCATCATCCTGGGCGCGACCAAGCTCGTCTCGCAGTTCGGCAAGGAGGGCATCGGCCAGATCCGCGTCGACGTGCCCGAGTTCCGCTGGCTGGCCCTGACCAAGCCCCTCGGCATCTCGTTGCCGACCTGGATCGCGTTCATCGTGATCGTGATCCTCGGCATCGTGCTGTGGCGCACCACCTTCGGTCGGTACGTCTACGCGGCGGGCGGCAACGCCGAGGCGGCGCGGCTGGCGGGCATCCGGGTGAACGGGGTGCGCATCGCGACCTTCGCGCTGGCCGGAACCGCTGCCGGCCTGGCCGGCGTGATCGACCTCGCGCGCACGCCCTCGGCGCCCGAGAATGACGCGATCGCCACGACGCTCACCTTCACGGTGCTGGCCGGCATCGTCGTCGGCGGCACATCGATCCTCGGCGGCGAAGGTGCGATCTGGCGCACGGTGCTCGGCATCCTGTTCATCGCGATGCTCTACAACGGGTTCACCCTGCTGCGCATCGACCCCCTCTTCCAGGGCATCGCGCTCGGCGTGATCATCCTGGTCGCGGTCGGGTTCGACGCGTGGTCGAAGTTCCGACGACGCTGAGGGGCGGCCCGATCGATCGGGCCGACGTCGACAGCGGCCGGTGCGCGCAACGCACCGGCCGCTTCACTGCGTGCGGGCGGAGTGCGGATGCGCGGCCCGCGTCGCACGCGGGCTCACCGCGCTCGGGGGGGAGCCGGGGTCGCAAGAGCGCGGCACGCGTCGCGTGAGCCCGGGTCGCTCGCGCACGGTCGCGAGAGCACGGTCGCGAGAGCACGGGCCTCAAGCCCAGCTCGCCCGCGATCCACCGACGCGCAGCGCGCCGAGACGCCCCGAGAACGCCGAACGGCGGGCGACCCGGGGGTCGCCCGCCGTTGCGGGGTGCGAGAGCGGCCTAGTGCTTGTGGCCGTCGTCCTCGCCGAGGTACTGGTACGGGTTCGCGATCGGCTCGTCCTCGGGCAGAGCGGGGTTCATCCACTCCTTCCAGGCGTCCTCACCGAGCTCGCCGCGCACGTACTCGACCGAGGCGGCGACGCGGTCGGCGACCGGCTTGAGCGGCATGCCGATGCGCTCGCCCTGGTACTTCACGACCTTGCCGTTGACGACGACCGTGTGCACGTCGGCGGTGCCGACCTGGTACACGACGTGGGCGTAGGGGTTGAGGATCGGCGTCATGACCGGCGACTCGTCGTTCTTGAGCAGCACGATGTCGGCCTTCTTGCCCACCGTGATCGAGCCGAGCTTGTCCGCCATGCCGATCGTGTGCGCACCACCCATGGTCGCCTGCCAGACCGCGTCCTCCGCCTTCATGCGGTTGACGTTGACGGTCTCGCCCTTGTTGTGCGCCTCGAGGTGGTCGCGCGAGCGGAACGAGCTGAGGGTCGAGCGCATGGCCGAGAAGAAGTCGGCGCTCCACCACACGCTGGTGTCCATCGACAGCGAGGCCGTGATGCCGTACTTCTTGGCGACCCACGCCGAGGGGTAGCCCTGGCCGGCGCTCTGCTCGCTCTCGGTGGCGATCGAGATGGTGCCGCCGGTGGCCGCGATCTTGTGGTAGCTGTCGGGGCCGAGCGAGCTCGCGTGCACGTAGGTCACGGTGTCGTCCATGAAGCCGTGCTCGTACATCAGGTCGATGTTCGGGTCGCCGTTGACGCCCCAGACACCCGCGTGGGTGGTGACGCGCAGCCCGAGCTCGCGAGCGGCTTCGAAGGCCCCCTTCTCGTGGAAGTCAGGCCCCGAGTTGACGTCGAAGGCCACCTGCAGGCCGAACATGTCATCGCTCTTAAAGTTCTTCACCCACTGCTGGAATCCGGGCTCGTTCATCCACTCCCACGGAGCCCCGAGGTAGTTGCCGTAGGCCAGCACGTACCGGCCGGGGATGCTCTTCAGAGCCTCCACGGCGGCGTCGGCGTACTCGGTGGTGCGCAGGGCGTGCGACCAGTCGACTGTCGTCGTCACACCGTCGTCGACCGACTCGAGCGCGCTGAGCTGGTTGCCCGCCGCGACGTCCTCGGCACGGAAGACGTGGCCCCAGGTGAGGTAGTAGAAGACGAAGTACTGGCTGAGCGCCCAGTCGCCGCCGTAGCCGCGCAGCGCGGTCTGCCACATGTGGCGGTGGGTGTCGATCATGCCGGGCATGACGATGCCGCCCTTGGCGTCGATCTCGAGCGTGCCCGCGGGCACCTCGAGGTTGTGTCCGACACCGGCGATGGTGTCGTCGATGATGAGCACGTCGGCGTTCTCGAGAACGCCAGCCGAGTCGACCGTGATCACCGCCGTGGCGTTCCGGAAGACGACGGGCCGGCCGGGAGCGAAGTCCTCGGCGCGGGGCGCGACGGCATCGGTCATGAGTTCCTCCTCGTTGAGCAATTCAGTAAAGGTGTACGGCAATGTACAGCCATGGTGAAATACTAAGTCGATACGCCCGGATATATCCAGTCGCTCCGGGAAACTCCCCAGGAAGGGGACGCAGCGGGTGAACACACGGGGTGATTGGGGAAGCCGGGTCTCGGGCATGGCCGGATCGCCGCCGCCGGGGTGGCCGTCATCTACATCCCGCAGCCCGTGCAGCCGCTCGTCGCGGCCGAGTTCGGCGTCGAGGGCCCCGCCGCGGCAGCGGCAACGATCGCGGTGCAGGCCGGCTACGCCCTCGGGGTGGTGCTCCTCGTCTCGCTCGGCGATCGGTACTCGGCGCGGCGCCAGGTGACCGCCCAGCTCGTGGCCACGGCGGCGGCGCTCGTCAGTGCCGGTCTCGCCCCCACCTACGCCGTTCACGTCGCGCTCTGCCTGGTCGCGGGAGCGGCCGCAACCGTCGGGCAGCTGCTGGTATCCGCCGCCCTGCGCCTCGCGCCACCGACCGCCCGAGCGCGCACCGCCGCCGTGCTGCTGGGCTCGTTCATCGTCGGTCTGTTCGTGGTGCGCACGGCGCTCGCAGCGCTGGCGGAGGCGATCGGCTTGCGAGCGGCCGTCATCGCCTGCGGAGTGGTCGTCCTCGCACTGGTCCCCCTGAGCCTGCGGGTGTCGCCCGCCGCTGCGCCGAGCTTCCCGCCGGCGTATCGCGCGATCCTCGCGACGATCCCCCGCGTCGCCGTCGGCTCGCCCACACTGCGGCTGATGACCGGTGTGCACACGCTCTGCTTCATGGCCTTCATCGCCCTGTGGTCCTCCGCCACGCCCTACGCGATCGATGAGCTCGGGCTGAGCATCGGTGCCGCGGCGCTGCTCGGTCTGGCCGGACTCGTCGGGGGTGTCATCACGATCATCGCCGCGCCCGCGCACGGTCGCGTCGGGGTGCCGCGGTCGCTCACCATCTCGATCGCCGCAGCACTCGCGGGCGTCGTCGCGATCGCGATCGCCCCCGCGTCGCTGCCGATCGCCGCGGCGGGCCTGCTGCTGCTCTCGGCCGGGATGAGCAGCGAGCAGGTGTCGACGCAGGCGGTGGCCCTCGCCTCGGTCGCCCCCGAGCAGGGTGGACGCGCGAACACCGTGTACATGGGCAGCACGTTCCTCGGCGGGGCATTCGCCTCCGCGGTGGGGGCCAGCCTGGCCGCAGCGCTCGGCTACCAGGCGGTCGCGGTGCTGGGGGCGCTGCTCATCGTGAGCGCCGCATCCCTCGCTCTCATCGCGCACCGTCGCGGGATGCTGCGGCCGCCGTCGCACTGACGGCCCGGCGTGCGCGACAACGGGGCCCGGCGCTCTCGCGCGCGGGCCCCGAGGTCGGCGGTGCTCACGGTCAGGTGAGGCGCCACCCGCGATCGACGTACAGGCTGGTGCCCGAGACGCCCTGGTTGTCGAGCAGGAACATCGTGGCTCCGACGATGTCGGCCATCGTGGCCAGGGCACCGCCCGGTGTGCGCGACTCGTAGGCCTCGACCGCGGCCGGCTTGTCGGCCCAGAACGGGCTGTCGCCGATGATCCCGGGGTGCAGGCCGTTGACGCGCATGGGCGCCAGTTCGAGCGCCATCGAGTGCGTGAGGCCCTCGACGCCCCCGTTGATCGTGGCGACGGTCGTCGAGCCGGGGTACGGCGCATCCTTGGCGCGACCGCCGAAGAGCACGATGCCGGTCTCACGGCTGGCAGGCAGTCGGTCGAGAAGGGCGTGCACCGTCTCGGTGTAGCCGACGAGCTTGAGGGTCACGAGGCGGCGGGCCCGCGCGATGTCGTACTCGCGCACCGTGTTCGCATCGCGCTCGATCGCAGCGAGCACGAGGCCGTGCACCTCGCCGACGGGCTTGAGCGCCTCGGCGATGGCCTCGGGCTCGGAGATGTCGACGGCGAGGCCCTGGGCGTTCGGGCCGACCGACGCCGCGACAGCCTCGGCACGCTCCTGGTCGCGACCGGTCAGGATGACGTTGTCACCGCGGGCGACGACCTCCTTCGCGATCTCGAGGCCGATGCCGGAGGTGCCTCCGACGACGAGGATGGTGCGCTGGCTCATTGCTCCTCCTTGAGCGTGGTGCGGCGCGGGGGTCCCTCGCGCCGGGTCGGGTACGGTCGCCGAATCCCTACTCGGCGCCGAGCTTGTCGGTCAGGTACGTCCAGTCGCGCTGGAAGCGGTAAGCGTGGCGCGGGGGCATCTGGGGCGACTGGGTCTCGAGCCAGCGCACCGGTGCTCCGGTGGCGCGGAACGAGTGCACGCAGCCGACGCCCGCCCACGCGATGTCGCCCGGCTTCATGCGCACCTCGTAGCCGTCGAAGGTCGCGTCGACCTCGCCCTCCATGATCAGGTACGCCTCTTCGAGCGGGTGGTCGTGGGGGCCGGCGACGCCGTCGGGCTCGTACTGCACCATGAACATGGTGTGCAGCACCGAGCCGAGGTCGCTGTCGACCATCATCTTGAGCGAGATGCCGCTGTACACCAGCAGCGCGGTGCGCATGCTCGCCGACTGGGCGAGCAGCTCTTGCGACTGCTTGCCGGGGTTCATCTGCTCGGTGGTGATCGCGCCGAACGAGCGGGTGCGCGGGTCGCGCGGGTCGACGTTCACCGGTTCGGCCGGGGCGATGTCGGCGACCCGGTAGGTGTCGTAGTCGTGCTGCGGCCGCGGCGGCGGCGAGTAGATGTCGCTCCACACGGCGACCGCGTCACCGGTGTTGTGCCACGAGTGCGGCACCCCGAGCGGGATCACGCCGTAGTCGCCGGCGACGAGGTGCACCGTCGCTTCGGGAGTCACGAGCAGCACCTCGCCCTCGACGAGGTGGAACGACTCCTCGAACGAGTGGATGTGGGTGGGGATGACGCCGCCGGGCTCGAGACGGGACATCCCGAAGTCGGTGTGGGCGGAGCCATCGTCGAAGCCGACCGCGCACCAGCGGGTGTAGCCCTGCGCGTCGGGCGCGAGGGCGCCGGGCTCGCGGTAGTCGGCCTCCTCGGCGCGACGGACAACGTAGCGAGCGCTCATGGCGGCCTCCGATCGATCGACTCCGACTCGACACTATGTTTAGCCTTACTGAACATATTGTCAAGCCGGGGTCGTCGTCCGGCGCCGATCGGACGCTACCGCTCCGCGCGCCTCCGGGCCACCTCGTACAGCGCCACGCTCGCCGCGATGCCCGCGTTGAGCGACTCGGTCGCCGACGAGATCGGGATCGACACGATCGCATCGCACGTCTCGGTGACCAGTCGCGACAGCCCCTGGCCCTCGCTGCCGACCACGATCACGAGCGGCCGGTCGGCGAGCTCGAGCCCCGGCAGGGCGATGTCGCCGCCGCCGTCGAGCCCGAGCACGAAGACCCCCTCGGCCTTGAGCGCCTTCAACGTCTGCGTCAGATTCGCCGCCATCGCGACGGGCGTGCGCGCCGCCGCGCCCGCCGAGGTCTTCCACGCCGCCGCCGTCACGCCAACCGAGCGGCGCTGGGGCACGATGACACCGTGGCCCCCGAATGCCGCCGTCGAGCGGATGATCGCGCCGAGATTGCGCGGGTCGGTCACGCCGTCGAGCGCGACCAGCAGCGGGGTCTGGCCGCGGTCGACTGCCCGCGACACCAAGTCGAGCGGGTGCGCGTACTGGTAGGCGGGCACGGTGATCGCGATGCCCTGGTTGACCGAGTTCTCGCCGGTCAGCCGGTCGAGCTCGGGCCGCATGACCTCGAGCACCGGAATGCCCTTCTTGGTCGCGAGGCTCAGCGCCTCCTTGACGCGGTCGTCCATCTCGACGCGGGCGGCGATGTACAGCGTGCTCGCCGGCACCTTCGCGCGCAGTGCCTCGAGCACCGAGTTGCGGCCGCTGACCACCTCGGTGTCGGCGTTCTTCTTCGGCGAGCGGGCGCGGCTCTGCTGACCGCCTCCCGCGGATGCTCCCCCGCGGCCCTTCGCCGCGGCGAGCCGCTCCTGCGCGGCCTTGCGCTTGCCCGCGGGGTGCCACGAGCGGTCCTCCGCCTTCGGCGTCGGGCCGCGGCCCTCCAGGGCCTGGCGCCCCTGACCACCGGAGCCGACCGTCGCGCCCTTCTTCTTCTTGCTGGCGCCGGGGCGCCCGGGCTTAGCCATCGATACTCCAGTCGGTCGTGGTGGGGGTGTCTTCGAGCTGGATGCCGGCGGCGGTCAGCTCGTCACGGATGCGGTCGGCGGTCGCGAAGTCGCGGGCCGCACGGGCGTCGCGGCGTTCGGCGAGCTTGCCCTCGACGAGCGCGGCGAGGGCGCGGGCCGCGGCCGCGGCGACCGCTCCGCTCGGGGCGGCGTCGTCGAGACCGAGCACCTCGAGCATCGCCTCGACCTGCTCGAGCGCGGTGCGCGCGGCTGTGTCGTCGCCGGAATCCAGCGCGCTGTTGCCCGCCCGCACCGTCTCGTGCAGCGCGGCGAGGGCCTGAGGAACCGCGAGGTCGTCGTCGAGCGCGGCCGCGAAGGCGGAGGGGACGCGATCGTCGATGGGCTCGACCCAGCCGAAGCGCGCATCCGGCACCGCCAGGCGCGCCCGTGCCCGCCCGCGGAACGCGCGGATGCGGCCGAGGGCCTCGCGGGCCTCATCGAGCGAGGTCGGGGTGTAGTCGATGGTCGAGCGGTAGTGGGCCGAGCCGAGCCAGTAGCGCACGACCGCCGGCTCGTGGGCGGCCAGGAGGTCGGCGGCGAACACCGAGTTGCCGAGCGACTTCGACATCTTCTGACCCTCGACGGTCACCAGACCGTTGTGCACCCAGTGCCGCGCGAAGGCGTGCCCGGCCGCGTTCGACTGGGCGAGCTCGTTCTCGTGGTGCGGAAACCGCAGGTCGAGCCCGCCGCCGTGGATCTCGAAGGCCTCGCCGAGGTAGCGCGCCGCCATCGCCGAGCATTCGATGTGCCAGCCGGGGCGCCCGATGCCCCACGGCGACGCCCAGTGCGCGCTCGCGGGCTCGTCGGCCTTGGCGCCCTTCCAGAGGGCGAAGTCGCGGGGGTCGCGCTTGGCGCGGGCGGGAGCGTCGGCAGCGTCCTCCATGTCGTCGGGGCTCTGCCGCGTGAGCGCGCCGTAGGTCGGCCAGCTGCGCACGTCGAAGTAGACGTCGCCGCTGCCGTCCGCGGCCGCGTAGGCGTGGCCGCGCTCGATGAGGGTCGCGATCAGGTCGTGCATCTGCGCGATGCTGGCCGTCGCGCGCGGCTCATAGGTCGGGGGCAGGATGCCCAGGGCCCGGTACCCCGCCGTGAATTCGAGCTCGACGCGGTACGCGAGGGCGTACCACGACTCCTCGTCGCTCGCGTTGGCCAGGATCTTGTCGTCGATGTCGGTGACGTTGCGGATGAACGTCACCCGGTACCCCCGCGCCGTGAGCCAGCGCCGCCACAGGTCGTAGACGAGGGCGCTGCGCAGGTGCCCGATGTGCGGCGCCGACTGCACGGTCGGGCCGCACACGTACATGCCGACGTGCCCCTCGACGCGCGGTTCGAGGTCGACGACGGCCTGCTGCAGGCTGTCGTAGAGGCGCACGGTCACCGCCCCAGCCTACCGGCGGGCTATTGGGCCAACAGTGCGGTCGCCACTGCCGTGAGTCCGTCGCCGCGCCCGGTGAAGCCGAGCCCGTCGGAGGTTGTGGCGGCGACGCTGACCGGTGCACCCACCAGGCGCGTCAGCAGCGCCTCGACCTCGTGCCGCCGGGCGGCGAAGCGGGGGCGCTTCGCGACCACCTGCACGGCCACGTTGACGACCTCGAAGCCGGCATCGCGCACGAGCTCGAGCGTCGCCGTCACGAACACCTCGCCGCGCGCCTCGGCGAACCGCGGGTCGTCCACCCCGAAGCGCGAGCCGATGTCGCCGAGCCCGGCCGCCGAGAGCAGAGCGTCGCAGATGGCGTGGCAGATGGCATCACCGTCGCTGTGACCGGCGAGTCCTGGCTCGTCGGGCCAGTAGAGGCCGCCGAGCCAGAGCGGCCGCGCGTCGTCGTAGGCGTGCACATCGATGCCGACACCGGTGCGCAGCGCCGGGCTCGCGCCGCGCAGCAGCTGCTCGGCCCGGCGGAGATCCCAGGGGGTGGTCACCTTGAAGGCGCGCTCGTCGCCGTCGACGGTGGTGACCGGATGCCCGGCCGCGGCGAACACGCTGGCATCGTCGGTGTGCTCGGCCCCGGGCTCGATGGCCGCGACCGCAGCCCGGTACTCCGCCAGCGGGAAGCCCTGCGGTGTCTGCACCGCGGCGAGCTGCGAGCGATCCACTTGTTCGACCACCGCACCGGCGGCATCGCGGCGCGCGATCGTGTCGACCACCGCGAGCGCGGGGATGACGCCCGCCCGGTCGGCGCGCACGCGCTGCACGACCCGGGTGAAGACCTCGGAGGGCGTCAGAGCGCGCGCCGCGTCGTGGATCAGCACCACGTCGGCGGTGTCGGCCACCGCAGCGAGCCCGGCCGCCACCGAGGCCGCGCGACTGTCGCCGCCGATGACCACGGTGAGGGTATCCGCAGCGATGCCGGCGACACGACGGCCGATGGCGACCGCCTCGGCGCGGTGGCTGGCCGGAGCGACGACGACGACCTGCGCCGGTTCGGGCTGGTCGAAGACACGCTCGAGAGCGTGCTCGAGCAACGGTTTGCCGGCCAGTGCCACGAACGCCTTCGGAACCCCGAGGCCGAGGCGCGTGCCGCTGCCCGCGGCCACGACGATGATCGCCAGGCGAGGCGCCTCGGCGGCCGCAGGAACGCTCACGCTCGAGCCGTCGACGGGAGTGCGACTAGGAGGCGAGGACCTCGTCGAGCACCGTCGAGGCCTTCTCCTCGTCGGTCTTCTCGGCGAGGGCGAGCTCACTGATCAGGATCTGACGGGCCTTGGCCAGCATCCGCTTCTCGCCGGCGCTCAGGCCGCGGTCCTGATCGCGGCGCCAGAGGTCGCGCACGACCTCGGAGACCTTGATGACGTCGCCCGACGCGAGCTTCTCGAGGTTCGCCTTGTAGCGGCGCGACCAGTTCGTGGGCTCCTCGGTGAACGGGGCCCGCAGCACCTCGAACACCCTGTCGAGGCCCTCCTGGCCGATCACGTCACGCACGCCGACGAGGTCGACGTTCTCGGCCGGGACCTCGATCGTCAGGTCGCCCTGCGTGACGTTGAGCTTGAGGTAGAGCTTCTCTTCGCCCTTGATGATTCGGTTCTTGACTTCGATGATCGTCGCCGCCCCGTGATGGGGGTACACGACCGTCTCGCCGACCTGGAAAAGCATGGATGGTGGTCCTTCCGCAGAACCCCCAGTCTACCACAGCGGTTTCTCAGCAATCGGGGCCGGAGGGCCTCCGGCAGCCCGCCGAGAGGCCGCTGAACGCTCGCTAGACTAGACTCGACCGGGCCCCCTGCGAGTCGCCTGCGACGCGTGCGCCAGGGCCCCCGACGGCCTGTTAGGAGACCACTCGTGAAATCTCGCGTCGCGGCGTCGATCGCCCTCGCGGCCGCCCTCCTCCTCGGCAGCACGGGCTGCACCTTCTCGGCGAACATCGCCACGCAGAAGGACTACGACCCGAGCGACGGGGTCGGCGCCGAAGTCGGCGACCTGGCGATCCGCAACGCGCTGCTCATCGGCGACGACCCCGACGAGCTCAACCTGGTCATGACCGTCGTCAGCACCGCTGACACCGACCGCCGCGTCACCGTGCAGTGGCAGGCGGGCAGCGAGCGCATCACCGAGGAGATCTTCGTCGGCGCGAACGGGCGCACCGCCTTCGGCGGTCCGGAGCAGGACCAGCTGCTGATCACCGGCACCGGCGCGACCATCGGTGGGCTCGTGCCCGTCTTCTTCGCCTACCCCGGCGCCGAAGGGGTCGAGGTTCTGGTGCCCGTGCTCGACGGGGCGCTGCCGGAGTACGAGCTCTTCGTTCCGTAGGGCAGAGCGGGGCGGAGGCTGAGCAGCTCCCGCCCCGATCCCCCCTCCGCGACGCGCTGTCTCACCGGCACCGAGCCCGACGGATTCGCGCCCTGAGTAGACCGCTCTCAGAGGTGAGTACTCCCTCTGCCGTTTGAGTAGTGGTCCGCCGCTGCCGCGTTCCTAGCGTAGAGGAGTCGGCCCGACCGGGTCGGCATCCCCTCCTCGAACCCGGAGCGCAGCATGTCCCCCACCCCCACCATCCGTCCGCGAGCAGCGCGCCTGGTCGCCCTGCTCAGCGCCGGCGCCCTCGCGCTGGGCGGACTCACCGCGCTGGACGCCTCCAGCGCTCCCCCCCGCCTCGGCGTACGGCTCCCTCGGTGCCCTCACGACCGGTGACGGCCCCGTCGCCGTCGCCGTATCCGGGTCGTTCGCGTACGTGACGAACGCCATGGCGGGCACCGTCTCGGTCTTCGACACCACCGACTGGTCTCCCGAGACCACGGTGACGGTCGGAGCGGGCCCGTACTACGTCACGCCGAGGCCAGCGGGCGCGGAAGTGTGGATCTCGAACACGTCGGACGGCACCATCACGATCATCGAGACGTCGACCAACACCGTCGCCGGCACGATCACGACGGGCGGCGCCCCGCGAGGCATCGTGTTCACCGCGGACGACAGCACCGCCTACGTGCTCAATGGCGGTCTCGGCGTCGTGCAGATCGTCGACACGACCGACCGCACCTTCACCGCGGTCGGTGCGGGCCTGACGGGCTTCAGCAACGCCGTCCTCTCAGCCGACGAGTCGGAGTTGTACACGCAGTGGACCAACGCCGATCGCATCATCGCCATCGACGTGAGCGACGGCAGCTTCGACTACAGCCTCCGCCCGCAGTTGGACGGCACCGCACGGGCGATCACCTACAGCCCTGATGGCACCGAGATCTGGTTGCCGGTCGGCGATACTCCGAGCACGTCGACAGTGGTCGTGATGGATGCGACGGCGACGACGATCCTCGACTCCATCCCTCTGAGCGGCCTTCCGAACGGGTTCGCCTTCAGCGAGAGCGGCACTCGAGCGTTCGTGTCGATCGGTCAGGAGGATGTGGTGCAGGTGATCGACACCGCAACGCGCACCGTGCTCGGCTCCACGATCGTCGGCCGTGACCCGTCGGGGGTCGCCGCCGGCCCCGGTGACCGCATGGCGGTCGCGGTGCACTCGGACGACGACCTCGCGATCCTCGGCTTCGACCAGGAGCGACTGGCGGGCGCGAACCGATTCGCGACGGCGGTGGCGGTCTCGCAGCGAGCGTTCCCGAGCGGGGCATCCACGGTCTTCGTCGCCAGCGGACGGACGTTCCCGGACGCGCTCGCGGCCGGACCCGCCGCGGGAGCCCTCGGTGGTGCTCTGCTTCTGACAGAACCCGGCTCGCTCCCGACCGTCGTGCGCAACGAGATCGACCGTCTCAACCCCGACACCATCTACCTCGTCGGCGGCACGGGCGCCGTCTCGACGGCGGTGGAGAACGCCCTGAAGGTGCTGCAGCCGAACACCATCCGCCTCGCCGGCGCCAACCGCTACGCCACCGGCGCTGCGATCGTCGAGGAGGTGTGGGGCGGCACCACCGTGCCCGAGGTCTTCATCGCCACCGGCCGCAACTACCCCGACGCCCTCAGCGCCGGCGCGGTCGCCGCGGCGGAGGGCGTGCCCGTGGTCCTCGTCGATGGCTCCCGCAGCACGGTTCCCCAGGCGACGATCGACCTGATCGCCGACCTCGACCCTGCGCAGATCACCATCGCCGGCGGCATCGGCGCTGTCAGCGCCGGCATCGCGAGCCAGCTCGACGCGGCCTTCACCGCCGAGGTGCGACGCCTCGCCGGCGCCAACCGCTACGAGACCTCCGCGGCGATCAACCTCGACGCCTACCCCACCAACGCGGGTGTCATCTACGCGACCGGCACCGGCTTCGCCGACGCCCTCGCCGGCGCGGCCCTCGCCGGCCGGGCGCAGATTCCGGTCTACCTCGTGCAGCCGGGGTGCGTGCCCGAGGCCGCGATCGACGCGATCTGGTCGGGCACCACCACCAACCTGTTCCTGCTCGGCGGCACGGGGGCGCTCAGCACCGCCGTGGAGAGCCTCACCGGCTGCCCGTAGCGCGACGCGCGGGCGCTCGAGGAGGGAGCCAGCGTGCGGCCGCGGCCCCGGCGACACCGTCGCCGGGGCCGCGTGCGCTACGCCTCGAAGCGGTAGCCGAGCCCCCGCACCGTCACCAGCATGCGCGGGTTCGAGGGGTCGGGCTCGATCTTCGAGCGGATGCGCTTCACGTGCACGTCGAGAGTCTTGGTGTCGCCGAAGTAGTCGGCGCCCCACACCCGGTCGATCAGCTGGCCGCGGGTGAGCACCCGACCGGCGTTGCGCAGCAGCAGCTCGAGCAGTTCGAACTCCTTGAGCGGCATCGCCACGACCTCGCCGACGACGGTGACCTGGTGCTTCTCGACATCCATGCGCACGGTACCCGCGGCGAGCACGCCGTCATCGATGTCGCCCGCATCCGTCTGACGCCGCAGAACGGCCCGGATGCGCGCCAGCAGCTCGCGCGTCGAATACGGCTTCGTCACGTAGTCGTCGGCGCCCAGCTCGAGCCCCACGACGATATCGACCTCGCTGTCTTTCGCCGTGAGCATGATGATCGGCACCGCCGAGCGCTGCCGCAGCTCGCGGCACACCTCCGTGCCGGGCAGCCCGGGCAGCATGAGGTCGAGCAGCACCAGGTCGGCGCCCGCGCGGTCGAAGGCGGCGAGCGCCTCGACGCCGTCCGGGGCGACGGTGGTCTCGTAGCCCTCGCGGGTCAGCAGGTAGGCGAGCGGCTCGGCCAGAGCGGCCTCGTCCTCGACGATCAGGATGCGGGTCATCAGCGGGCCTTCGTGAGAGTCGGTGCCGGCTCGACGATGCGCGGCAGTCGGATGGTGAACGTGGAACCGCGACCCGGCTGAGACCAGACCCGCACATCGCCGCCGTGATTTTGCACGACATGCTTGACGATGCTGAGACCGAGACCCGTGCCGCCGGTGGTGCGGGAACGCGCCTGGTCGACCCGGAAGAACCGCTCGAACACGCGGTCGAGCTCGTCCTCGGGAATGCCGATGCCCTGGTCCGTCACAGCGATCTCGATGACGTCGCCGGACTCGCTGACGCCGATGCCGACGCGGGACGGCGTGGGCGAGTACTGCACGGCGTTGTGCACGAGGTTGTGCACCGCCGTGATGAGCATCGCCTCGTCGCCCCACACCCGCAGGCCCTTCTGCCCCCCGCCGACGAGCGTGATGCGATGAGCATCGGCGAGAACCCGGTTCTGGTCGATGGCGGCCGAGATGACGTGGTCGATATCGACGATGTCGGGGTGCAGCAGCGCGTCTTTCGCCTGCAGCCGCGAGAGCTCGATGATCTCCTGGGTGAGGCTCGCCAGTCGCGCCGATTCCTTCGCCAGCTGCTCCGCGAAGCGCCGAACCTGCACCGGGTCGTCGGCGGCATGGCCGAGCGCCTCTCCGAGCAGCCCGATCGCGCCGATCGGCGTCTTGAGCTCGTGGCTGATGTTCGCCACGAAGTCGCGCCGAACGGCATCGAGGCGATACGACTCTGTGCGGTCCTCCGCCAGCAGGAGGATGTACCGGCTGCCGAGCCGTGCGACCCGAACCGAGAGGTGCAGAGCCGCGTCGCCGAGCGGGCCGCGCGCGAGCTCGAGCTCTTCCGAGATCGGTTCGCCGGCGCGTCGTGCCCGGTCGACGAGCTCGAGCATCCGCGAGTGCGCGAGTGCGCGGTTCCAGACCAGGCCGAGGGATGCCGCCCTCGGCGACGCGGCGATCACGGTGTTGCTCGGGTCGAGGACGATGCCCGCCGACTCCAGCACCTGGATGACCTGGTCGACCCCGTCGGGCACGCTCGTGGAGGCGACCTCGACGGCCATCCGGCCTCGGCGCGCCGCCGCGATGACCGCGACGACCGCACCGCCCCCGATGATCGCGCCGAGCACGAGTGCGAGGGGCACGAGCAGTGCCGAGTCCATGGCCACTAGATTAGTGACCGGCGATGAGCCGCCGGAGTGCCGAACGCCTCCGGAGCCACGACGTCGCCGAGAATTAACCTGCGGGCAAGCGGGCGTTCACCGGAGAACGGCACGGTGACAGGGATTGCGCCGACACCCGCCGACCATGAAGAGGACGTGACCGAACGATGCGCGAAGTGTTCCAGCAGGAGCTGCGGGAGGTGCGCGAGCGCCTCGTCGAGATCGCCGAGCTCGTGGCCGTGTCGATCGACAATGCGACGACAGCGTTCAACGAGTCGAACGTGTCGCTCGCCGAGACCGTCATCGCGGATGACACCCGCATCGACGTGGCCGCGGCCGAGCTCGACGAGCTGGCCATCAACATCCTCGCCCGCCAGCAGCCGGTCGCCCGCGACCTCCGCGTGGTCGTGAGCGCCCTGCGCATCAGCGCCTCGCTCGAGCGCATGGGCGACATGGCCGAGCACATCGCCCAGCTCGCCCGGTATCGGTTCCCCGACAAGGTCGTGCCGAAGAGCCTGCGCGGCACCTTCAAGGAGATGGGCGCCCTCGACGTCGAGATCGCCCGCAAGCTCGTCGAGCTGCTGCAGACCGAAGACGTCGCGATCGCCGAGCACATCCGCAACGAGGACGACAAGATCGACGCCCTGCACCTCAGCGTCTTCGACAAGGTGCTCGGGGAGACCTGGAAGGGCGAGGCCATCGACACGGTCGACGCCACGCTCGCCTCGCGCTACCACGAGCGGTTCGCCGACCACGCTGTCTCGATCTCGAAGAAGGTGCAGTACCTCGCGACCGGCGACTGGGTACCCGCCGACTGACCCCTACTTCTTGCCCTGCGCGGCCACGGCAGCCGCCCCGGCCGCCGCCGCCTCGGGGTCGAGGTACTCGCCCGGCTTCACCGGCATGAAGTCGTCGCCCAGCTCGTAGACGAGCGGGATGCCGGTGGGGATGTTCAGCTCGGCGATCGCATCGTCGCTGATGCCGTCGAGGTGCTTGACGAGCGCCCGCAGCGAGTTGCCGTGGGCGGTGACCAGCACGGTGGTGCCGGCGGCGAGGTCGCGCGTGATGTCGCTGTGCCAGTACGGCAGCATGCGGTCGATGACGAGCTTGAGGCTCTCGGTGCGCGGGATGTCGCCGTCGATGCCGATGTACCGCGGGTCGTGCACCTGGCTGTACTCGGCGTCGTCGGCGAGCGGCGGCGGCGGGGTGTCGAAGCTGCGGCGCCACGTCATGAACAGCTCCTCGCCGTGCGCCTCGAGGGTCTCGGCCTTGTTGAGGCCCTGCAGCGCGCCGTAGTGCCGCTCGTTGAGCCGCCAGCTGCGCTTGACCGGCAGCCAGTCGAGCTCGGCGACCTCGAGGGCGATGTTCGCGGTGTGGATGGCGCGCTTGAGCAGGCTCGTGTACAGGATGCGGGGCTGGAGGCCCGACGCCTTGATGAGCTCGCCGGCGCGCGCCGCCTCCGCCTTGCCCTGCTCGGTGAGGCCGACGTCGACCCACCCGGTGAAGATGTTCTTCTCGTTCCAGACGGAGTGGCCGTGGCGCAGCAGGATGAGGGTCGACGTCATGCCCCCAGCCTACCGAGCGCGCGAGAATAGGCGGATGGCGGAAGGGCGCATCACGCGGGGCACCACGGGTGTCAACCGTCTGCGACGCATGGATCGGTTTATCGCGGCGCATCCCGCGCTACGGCGCGCATCCGACCCCCTCATCGTCGACCTCGGGTACGGGGCCGCGCACTGGACGGCGCTCGAGCTGCTCGAGCGGGCGCGGCGGGTGCGGCCGGATGCGCGCGTGGTGGGCATCGAGATCGACCCCGACCGGGTGGCCGCGGCGATGCCGTTCGCGCGCGAGGGGCTCACGTTCCGGCGCGGCGGCTTCGAGATACCGCTCGGTCGGGATGCTCGGCCCGCCGTGATCCGAGCCGCCAACGTGCTGCGGCAGTACGACGAGCGCGAGGTCGCCGCGGCCTGGGATCTCATGCGCTCGCGGCTCTCGCCCGGCGGCCTGCTGCTGGAGGGCACGTGCAGCGAGGTCGGTCGCGTGGCGAGCTGGGTGGCGCTCGACCCGCACGGTCCGGTCTCCCTGACGGTGGCGCTGCATCTCGGCTCGCTCGAGGAGGCCGGCGGACCCTCCGTGGTTGCCGAGCGGCTGCCGAAGGCGCTCATCCATCGCAACGTGCCCGGGGAGGGCGTGCACGCGCTGCTGCGCGAGCTCGACGCGCAGTGGGCGCGGCACGCGCCCCTGTCGACGTTCTCGCCCCGGCAGCGCTTCGTCGCGGCGGCGCGCGGGCTGCGCGACGCCGGGTGGCCGGTGCTGCAGGGGCCCCAGCGGTGGCGGCTCGGCGAGCTGACCGTGGCCTGGCCAGCGGTGGCTCCCAGGCCCTGAGGCGCAGCGCAGCGTAGCGCCGTGCAGCCTCGCTCAGAGCGGCGGGAGCAGCGCCCGGGCCTCGGCGGGCGGCGTGCCCCCGTGCACGAGCACGTCGAAGGCGAGCGGACGCAGCAGCACGATGACGACCTGGTCGGCGACCCCGTCGACGCTGGTCGGCGCGCAGCGGGCGGCGAGGCCGGCCGCGACCGCCCGGGCCGCATAGCGCGCGGCATCGTCATCGCGGCTGCGCGCGAGCAGCCGCAGCAGCTCGGCGGCCTGCTCGAGCAGGTCGGCCAGGAGGGGGCGCGGTGAGCCGTCCCGCGTCAGCACCTCCACCCGACGCGCGAGCGCGCGCACGTGCCGGGTCACCAGGTCGCTGACGGTCAGCAGCTGCGCCTCCGCGCCGAGCACTCCGCGCTGGCGGCGCAGCCAGGGCGAGACGGCCGCGACCGCCCGGGCGCTCTCGAGGGCCCGGCTCCACTCGCCGAGCAGCGGCTGGGTTCGCCGGCTGCGAGCCAGAGCGAGCTCGGCTGCCGCGGGGTCGCCGCGGCGCAGCGCGTCGTGCATGCCCGCCGTCGCCTGCTCGAGCAGCGAGTACAGGGCGGCGATCTCGCCCCGGGGCCGCAGCAGATCGAAGCGCGGGATGAGCGCCGTGACGAGCAGTGCGACGGCTCCGCCGATGAGCCCGTCGAGGCTGCGGGCAAAGACGCCGCCGTCGGGGGCGGGCAGCACCGCGACGAGCATCGACTGCACACCGGCGGCGATCGCGAACGGCGCCGACGGCGACAGCAGGCGCGCGACGACGAGGGTGACGCCGAGGATCACGGCGATCTGCCACGCTCCGCGACCGATCGCCTGCACGAGCAGAGCGGCGACGGCGATGCCGATGTTCATGCCGATGACCGTCTCGGCCACGCGGCGCGGGGTGGTGTCGCGGGCGAGACCCAACGACACAATCGTCACCGTGACGGCGACGAGCGGCAGCTCGTGGCCGAGCAGCTCCCGCGCCAGCAGGTACGCGGAGGTCGCAGCGACGACGATCTGCCCGACCGCGGGCAGCGAGCGCAGGGCGCGGTCGAGCGCCGCGCGGGCATCCAAGCGCAGCCGGATGCGGCGCTCCAGCCGCCGCAGACGCTGGCCACCCTCGCTCATGTCGTGCGCTCCCGGCTCAGGGGGTGCGGGGCACCGCACCGAGCCGGGGGATGCGCGGCACGCTCGCCGTCGCACCCGCATCGGGCGGCACGATCACCTGCTGGGCCGCCGCCACCGGCGTGCCGTCGATGTCGACGACGAGTGCGGCCGCCGGGTCGAGGGCGCGCTTGACGAGGGCGAGGGCGATGGGCCCGAGCTCGTGATGGCGGGCCGCGCTCGTCACCGCGCCCACGACCGCGGCCGCCTCGCGCGAACCGTCGCGGATCACGGCGCCGGGGGCCGGCAGCAGGGCGTCGGAGCCATCGAGATGCAGCAGCACGAGCCGGCGCGGCGGATGCCCCAGATTGTGCACCTTGGCGACCGTCTCCTGCCCGCGGTAGCAGCCCTTCGCCAGATGCACCGCCGACCGCAGCCAGTCGAGCTCGTGCGGAATGCTGCGGTCGTCGACCTCGCTCATGCGCGGGCGCCAGGCGGCGATGCGCAGCGCCTCGAGCGCGAGCGCTCCCGCGACAGCGAGCTCGCCGCGCGCGCGGGCGTCGGCGACCGCCGCGAGCCGCTCGCGCTCGACGAGCAGCTCGACGGCCGCGAACTCGGCGCCCGGGTGCGGCGCGTCAGAGGCGTACTGCCATCCGCCCTCCTGCACCGACGCCCAGGGGTCGCGCCAGAGCAGGGGCAGGCCGTTCGGCGCGGCGGGGGTGACGAGCGGGGCCGCACCCTCGGGCAGCAGCTGACCGAGCGTCGCCCACTCCCCCGAGGCGTCGGTGACCTCGACGCGCATCATGAAGCGCATGCGATCGAGCCAGGCGGCGAGCGGACCCGCCTGCGGGCCGTCCACCAGCAGCCAGGCGGTGACGCCGTCGTCGACGACGCGGATGCTGTGCTCGAGCCGTCCGTTCGGGTCGAGCAGCAGCGTCTCGGCGCCGACGCCCGGCTCGAGCCGCGCGAGCGACTGCGAGGTGAGCGAGTCGAGCCAGGCGAGCCGGTCGGGGCCGGTCACCGTGACCACGCCGCGGTCGGAGAGGTCGACGATCGCGCGGCCGGCGGAGAGCATCCGCTGCTCGGCGACCGGGTCGCCGTAGTGCGCGGCCGTCGTGATCGCGGCCGGAGCGGTGCCGGCGACCGCGCCCGGCAGGCCGAGCAGCGGCGAGGGCACGGCGGCGGCTGCCGCGGGGGCGTCGGCGGGCAGCTCAGGCATCTCGGTGCAGGGTTCCGGAGGCGTGGGTGCGGAGGTCGTTGCCGAGTGCGGCGATGTCCCAGGCCCAGAGCAGCTTGCCGTCGACGAGGCCGTAGAGGCGGGTCGCGGCCGAGTACTCCTTGGCGCTCGCCGAGCGCATGACCGCGTCGGTCTGCAGGTCGATGCGGGCGCCCGCGGTGCGGCCGAGGTACAGCTCGCTCACGCCGCCGGGGTGGATCAGCGCGACCTCGACGTCGAAACCGCCGTGGGCGGCCCGCAGGGTCTCCACCTGCTCCGCGGTCGAGAAGGGGCGGGGGCCGTCGCCGGGCAGCATGCCGGGCCCCGGATCCCCGGCCTCGGACGGCCGGTGCAGCCGCCAGTAGCCGGCTTCGGCGTTGAGCGGGGTGTTGTCGTCGTCGAGCAGCCACGTCGTCGACGAGTAGTTCAGGTAGTTCAGGCCGTCGTGGCTGAAGCTCACGCGCTGCCCGAACTCGTGCGTGCGGGTGCGATCGCCGTCGCGGTAGTGCACGACGCCGGTGCCGTCCCAGACGCCGATCAGCCAGGCGAGCGGGGCGAGCTCGGCCGGGAGGCTCGTGTCGAGAGAGAACACGGCGCCGGCGCGATCAGCGCTGGCCGCGGTACAGATTGACGAGCACGACCGCCGACACGAAGCCGATCGCGATCGTCGCAAGGCCGAGCAGGCCGAGGAAGAAGAACTCCAGAGCGATGAGCATGCTCTCAGTGTACGCGGCGTGCTCCTGCTAGAACCCCGCGAGGGCGAGGGTCACGAGCGAGGCGGCGGCGAGCAGCACGAAGACGCCGGAGACGGTGACGAGCATGCGCGTCACGAGGCCGTCCTTCGACTGCAGGCTGACCTGGATGACGAAGGTCAGCAGCATCGCGCCACCGGCGATGACGGGCAGGATGCCCCACCACAGCTCGCGCGGCACGAGCAGAGCGACCGCGACCGCGGCCGCCGCGACGACCGCCCAGACGGGCAGGGCCGTGGCGATCGTGCGCGACATGCCCCCATGCTAGGGCGCTTGTAGACTGGGCGGGACACCGGGAGGGCCCATGGCGCAGCTGTTGATCCTGACCTCGCAGGTGAACAGCGACGTTCTGCCCGCGCTGGGGCTGCTCAGCCACCGCGTGCGGCGCATCCCCGCTCAGCCCGCGGCGCTCGTCGGCGCGCCCCCGGCCGACATCATCCTCGTGGATGCCCGCTCCGACCTCGCGAGCGCCAAGTCGCTCTGCAAGATCCTGACCACCACGGGCGCGGGGTCGCCGATCATCGTCGTGCTCACCGAGGGCGGACTCACCGCCGTCAACGCGGAGTGGGGCATCGACGACGTGCTGCTCGAGTCGGCGGGGCCGGCCGAAGTGGATGCCCGCATCCGGCTCGCCATGGGGCGCCAGGAGCGCGATCAGGGGTCGAGCATGATCCGGGCATCCGGTGTCGTCATTGACGAGGCCAGCTACTCGGCGAAGGTGCACGGTCGCACGCTCGACCTCACCTTCAAGGAGTTCGAGCTGCTGCGGTTCTTCGCCACCCACCCCAGTCGGGTGTTCACCCGCGAGCAGCTGCTGAGCGAGGTCTGGGGCTACGACTACTTCGGCGGCACCCGCACCGTCGACGTGCACGTTCGGCGCCTGCGCGCGAAGCTCGGCGACATGGAGTCGCTCATCGGCACGGTGCGCAACGTCGGCTACCGCTTCACGCTGCACGAGGAGGACCCGGAGTCGTCGCCGCAGCGCGTCGACGCGTGACGACGGGGACGACCTACCCGAACTTGCCGGAGACGTAGTCCTCGGTGTCCTTGACGGTCGGGTTCGAGAAGATCACCGAGGTGTCGTCGTACTCGATGAGCTTGCCCGGCTTGCCGGTGCCGGCGATGTTGAAGAAGGCCGTCTTATCGCTCACGCGGCTGGCCTGCTGCATGTTGTGGGTGACGATGACGATCGTGTAGTCCTTCTTGAGCTCCTCGATGAGATCTTCGATCGCGAGCGTCGAGATGGGGTCGAGGGCCGAGCAGGGCTCGTCCATGAGGATGACCTCGGGCTCGACCGCGATGGCGCGGGCGATGCAGAGGCGCTGCTGCTGGCCGCCCGAGATGCTCGAGCCCGGACGCTCGAGGCGGTCCTTGACCTCGTTCCAGAGATTCGCGCCGCGCAGCGACTTCTCGACGAGGTCGTCGGCGTCGCTCTTCGAGATGCGTCGGTTGTTGAGCTTGACGCCCGCGAGCACGTTGTCGCGGATCGACATGGTCGGGAAGGGGTTGGGTCGCTGGAACACCATGCCCACCTGACGGCGCACGAGCACCGGGTCGACGCCAGGGCCGTACAGGTCATCACCGTCGACGAGCACCTGGCCCTCGACGTACGCGCCGGGGATGACCTCGTGCATGCGGTTGAGCGTGCGGATGAACGTCGACTTGCCGCAGCCCGAGGGGCCGATGAAGGCCGTCACACTACGGGGCTCGATGACCATCGAGACGTCCTCGACGGCCTTGAACTTGCCGTAGTAGACGTTCAGGTCGTTGACTTCGATGCGCTTGGACACGAGGGCGGGTTCCTTCGATCGGTAGGGGCTCAGCGGCCGAGCTTGGGGGCGAAGAAGCGGGCGATCAGACGGGCGACGAGATTGAGCAGCATGACGATGAGGATCAGCGTCAGCGCCCCGGCCCAGGCGCGGTCGAGGTAGGCCTGCGTATCGACACCCTGGATCGAGTAGGAGGTGAACACGAAGACCGGCAGCGACTGCATGCGGTCGGCGAACAGGTTGTAGTTCATGCTCTGCGAGAAGCCGGCGACGATGAGCAGCGGGGCGGTCTCGCCGATGACGCGCGCGATCGAGAGCATGACGCCGGTCGCGATGCCAGCGGCCGAGGTCGGCAGCACGACGTTGACGATCGTCAACCACTTCGGCACGCCGAGAGCGTACGAGGCCTCGCGCAGCTCGTTGGGCACGACCCGCAGCATCTCCTCGCACGACCGGACGACGACCGGGATCATGAGCACGGAGAGCGCGATCGCCCCGGCGAAGCCCATCCGCACGCCCGGCCCGAAGAAGAGGGCGAAGAGCGCATAGGCGAACAAGCCGGCGACGATCGAGGGGATGCCGGTCATGACGTCGACGAAGAAGGTGATCGCTCGGGCGAGCGGGCCGCGGCCGTACTCGACCAGGTAGATCGCGGTGAGCAGACCGATCGGGATCGAGATGATCGCCGCGGTACCGGTCATCAGCAGGGTGCCGACGATCGCGTGCACGGCTCCGCCGCCCTCGCCGACCACGTTGCGCATCGAGTTGGTGAAGAACGGAACATCGAACCGCGCCGACCCGTTGATGATCACGGTCACGATGAGCGACACGAGCGGCGTCATCGCGATGAGGAACGCCCCGGTGACGAGCGCCGTCACGAAGCGGTCGGTGGCCTTGCGCGAGCCTTCTACCTGCCGGCTGATGACGACGATCATGACGAGGTAGAAGAGCACGCCGAGAGCGATCGTCCCGACGAGCGAGAAGGGCGCATCCGTCGACGCGGAGATCAGCGAGACGATGCCGGCCGCCGCGGTCAGCGAGAGGCCGAGGATGACCCACGGGGTTCGGGGGTGGAGCCTGCCCTGCGTGAGGCTGTTCGTGATGGGGGCCGGGGCCTGGGTCGCGGTCATGTCAGTTCGCTCCCGAGAAGTCTTTGCGGCGGTTCACGATGTAGCGCGCGAGAGAGTTGACCGCGAGCGTGATGAGGAACAGCACGAGGCCGGTGAAGATCAGCAGGTTCACGTTGACCCCGTACGACTCAGGGAAGCTCAGCGCGATGTTCGCGGCGATCGTGTTCGGGTTCGCCGACTGCAGCAGAGCGAAGGTGATGATCGCCTGCGGCGACAGCACCATGGCGACCGCCATGGTCTCACCCAGCGCCCGGCCGAGGCCGAGCATCGCCCCCGAGATGATGCCGGGGCGGCCGAACGGCAGCACCGCCATCGTGATCATCTCCCAACGCGTCGCTCCGAGGGCGAGTGCCGCCTCCTCGTGCAGCACCGGGGTCTGGAGGAAGATCTCGCGGCAGATGGCCGTCATGACCGGCAGGATCATCACGCCGAGCACGATCGCGGCCGTGAGGATCGTGCGACCGGTGCCGGAGACGGGGCCGGCGAAGAAGGGGATGAACCCGAGATTCTCGGTGAGCCACTGGTACGCCGGCAGCACGGCCGGTGCCAGAACCCCGATGCCCCAGAGGCCGTAGACGACCGACGGTACGGCGGCGAGGAGGTCGATGATGTAGCCGAGAACCGCGGCGAGGCGCCGCGGGGCGTAGTGCGAGATGAAGAGGGCGATTCCCACCGCGAGCGGGAGTGCCATCACGAGAGCGAGCGTTGCCGACCACAGCGTGCCGAAGACGAGGGGCCAGACGTAGTCCCACAAGCTGGCGGGCTTGCCGATGAAATCCTCCGGATCGGCGACGACCGCGGGCAGGCTCTGCGCGACGAGGAAGATCGCGACGAGAGCGAGGATGAGCAGAATCACCGAGCCCGAGATGAGAGCCGCTCGCGAGAAGAGGATGTCGCCGAGGCGCTGCTTGGCGCGGATGGGCGTTCTCTGCTGTGCCGCTTCGGTGGGCTCTGTCGCTTCGGTAGCAGACATCGAGGCGGAATCCTTCCGGGGATACACGGGCAGAGGAGCGTCAGGGTGCTGCGTGGTTCAGTCTGACGGTCGTGGGGTGCGGAGGCAACCGCATCCGCACCCCACGCCGTGGGTGGTACTGGTGGTGCTACTTACTCGGCGGCGCCGATGACCTCGATCGCGGCGGTCACGCGCTCGAAGAGCGTCGCCGAGATCGGAGCCGAGCCGGCACCGGCCTGAGCCGCCGCCTGACCCTCGGGGCTGGCCATGTAGGTGAAGTAGGCCTTCACCAGCTCGGCCTGAGCCGCGTCGGTGTAGGTCTCGCAGGCGACCAGGTACGCGACGAGGACGATCGGGTACACGCCCGACTCGGAGGTGTCGCGGTCGAGCTCGATGCTCAGGTCGAAGTCGGCACGACCCTCGACGAACGGCGAGGCGTCGACGATGGCGGCGGCGGCCTCCGGCGAGAACGGCACGAACGCGTCGCCCACGCCCACCGCAACGGTGCCGAGGTCGCCCGCGCGCGAGGCGTCGGCGTAGCCGATGGTGCCGGTGCCGTTGGTGACGGCGTCGACGACACCCGAGGTGCCCTGAGCGGCCTCACCCGAGTCGAGCGGCCACACGCCGTCGGCCTCGAAGGTCCACACCGACGGAGCGGCCTGGGCGAGGTAGTCGGTGAAGTTCTCGGTGGTGCCCGAGTCGTCCGAGCGGTGCACCGGCGTGATGGCCAGGTCGGGCAGCTCGACGCCCTCGTTCAGCGCGGCGATGGCAGGGTCGTTCCAGTTCGTGATCTGCTCGGCGAAGATGCCCGCGATGACATCAGCGGTCATGTTGAGCGACTCGATGCCCTCGAGCTGGAAGATGACGGCGATCGGCGAGATGTAGAGCGGCAGCTGCACGATTCCCGAGTCGGGCGCGCAGCCGACGAACTCGACGCCGCCGTTCAGCTCCTCATCGTTGAACGCGCGGTCGGTGCCGGCGAAGTCGGAGCCACCGCCCGCGAAGGTCTCGCGGCCGGCCCCCGAACCGGTGGGGTCGTAGGTGACGGTCACGCCGGGGTTGGCGATCTGGAACTCGGCGATCCAGCTCTCCTGAGCCGCACCGACGGCCGACGAGCCGGCCCCGACCAGGGTGCCGCTGAGGCTCGCGCCAGTCTCCTCGGGCGCCTCGCCCTCGTTCGCCGCGCAGGCGCTCAGAACAAGAGCACCGACGACGGCCATGGCAGCAACGCTGCCCGCACGCTTGATGTTCACTGTGGTCCCTTCCTAGGGATAGGTGTCAGGAATGCATGCCCGGCACTGTTCGCCGTGCGGTGTCACGCTAAGCACGGCTGGTGTCCAGGCTCCGCCGCGGAGGTGAACGGAAGGTTAACGGCGCGCGAAACCGGTCAGGCCTCGACGGCGGGCGCGTGAGTCTCGATCGCGACGAGGCGGGGATGCTCGCTCTCGCGAGCGAAGTGCATGACCGTGAACTCGCCGGTCGCGAGGGCCGCACCCCGCCGCAGGGAAGGGCTCACGCCGATGCCCGCCAGCTCGGCGGCCGCCGCCAGCACCTGCGGGATGACGGGCCCGTGGCTGCACAGCACCGTGGTCTCCCGACGCGCGAGCCGTTTCGCGACCTGCCGTCGCACACGCTCGCCGTCCGACCCGTAGGCGTCCTGGCTGATGCTCGCCGCCTGCTTGATCGCCAGCCCCGTTGCGGCCGCCGTCGGCGCGATCGTCCCGAGGCACCGTGCGGCGGGGCTGGAGACCAGGACGGTCGGGCCGAATGCGGCGATGCCGCCCGCGACCGACTGCGACTGCTCGAGCCCGAGGTGCAGCAGGGGGCGCGTGTGGTCAGGGCCGTCCCACCGCTCGTGGGGCATAGCCTTGCCGTGCCGCAGCACGATCAGCGCGAAGGTGCGCGCGAGGCCGGCATCCAGCTGCGCGGCGAATCGCTCGACGATCTCGGCGTCGTGCTCGTAGGTCAACCGCTTGGCGGCCTTCGCCAGCGGCACCCACTCGAGCGCGCGGATCTCGCCGTTGGCCTCATAGCTGTGCCGCTCGGCGTGCCCGGGGTCGACCTCGGCCGACCAGTAGTGCACGACCTTCGGCTTGCCGTTCGGCAGGGCGTACTCGACCGTGCCGAGCGGGGCGCCGAGGACGACGGCGAATCCGGTCTCCTCCGCGATCTCGCGCACCGCGGTGTGCGGCAGGGTCTCGCCCGGGTCGACCTTTCCCTTCGGCAGCGACACGTCCTTGTGCTGCGTGCGGTGCACGAGCAGCACCCGCGCCTTGCCGTCGACCATCTTCCACACCAGGGCTCCGGCGGCGAGCACGGCCTCGGATTGCGCGGTGGACGTCGTTGCGGGGGCGGATGCGGGGCTCATGCGCGCGTCGCGCCTCGTCGCCGTGCCGCGAGCTGGTTCATGACCACATTCTGCAGGTCGGCGAGGGCGCGGCCGCGCTCATCGCGGTGATAGCGCTGCCAGTCGCCATCGGGCTGCAGGTGCCACGACGCGGTGCGCGGGCTCATGGTGGTCTCGAACAGTTCGTCGATGTACGCCAGGTGCGCCGGGTCGGTGAGGCGGATCAGCGCCTCGACCCGGCGGTCGAGGTTGCGGTGCATCATGTCGGCGCTGCCGATGTAGACCTGCGGGTCGCCGTTGTTGTGGAACGCGAAGATGCGCGAGTGCTCGAGGTAGCGGCCGAGCACGCTGCGCACGCGGATGGTCTCGCTGAGGGCATCCCGCCCGGGAACGAGGGCGCAGATGCCGCGCACCACGATGTCGACCGGCACGCCCGCCTGGCTGGCCCGGTAGAGCGCGTCGATGATCGCCTCGTCGACGAGGGAGTTGACCTTGATGCGGATGCCCGACGGAAGCCCGGCGCGCGCGTTCTCGGTCTCGGTGCGGATGTGCTTGAGCAGCCCGCGGCGGAGATACCGGGGGGCGACGAGGAGGCGCTTGAACTTCTTCTCGATGGCGTAGCCCGAGAGCTCGTTGAACAGGCGGGTGAGGTCTTTGCCGACCTGGTCGTCGGCGGTGAACAGCCCGAGGTCTTCGTAGATGCGGCTCGTCTTCGGGTTGTAGTTGCCGGTGCCGATGTGCGCGTAGTGCTTCAGCTCGCCGTTCTTCTCCTGCCGCACGACCAGAGCGAGCTTGCAGTGCGTCTTGAGCCCGACGAGGCCGTACACGACGTGCACGCCCGCCTTCTCGAGCTTGCGCGCCCACTCGATGTTGTTCTGCTCGTCGAACCGCGCCTTGATCTCGACGAGGGCGAGCACCGCTTTGCCGGCCTCGGCGGCGTCGATGAGGGCTTCGATGATCGGGCTGTCGCCGCTCGTGCGGTACAGGGTCTGCTTGATGGCGAGCACATTGGGGTCGCGGGCGGCCTGCTCGAGGAAGGCCTGCACGCTCGTCGCGAACGACTCGTACGGATGGTGCACGAGGATGTCGCCCCGGCTGATCGACGCGAACACGTCGGGCGAGGCGTTCGGCTCTGCGGGCTGCAGCTGCTGGGGCGTGACCGGCACATGTTTCGGGTGCTTGAGGTGGGGGCGATCGAGCTTGCCGAGCTCGAAGAGTCCGCCGAGATCGAGGGGTGCGGGCAGGCGGTAGACCTCGTTCTCGGTGATGCCGAGCTCGCGCACCAGCAGGCCAAGCGTCACGTCGTCCATGTCATCGGTGATCTCGAGGCGGATCGGCGGGCCGAACCGCCGCCGCAGCAGCTCGCGCTCGAGGGCCTGGATGAGGTTCTCGGTCTCGTCCTCCTCGATCTCGACGTCCTCGTTGCGGGTGACGCGGAACTCGTGGTGCTCGAGGATCTCCATGCCGGGGAACAGCTCGTCGAGATGGTTGGAGATGAGGTCTTCGAGGGTCAGGAAACGCACGCGACCCGAGCCGTCGTCGGGCAGCTGGACGAAGCGCGGCAGCACCTGCGGAACCTTCAGGCGCGCGAACTCGACGCGGTCGGTCTTCGGGTTGCGCACCCGCACCGAGAGGTTGAGCGAGAGCCCCGAGATGTAGGGGAACGGGTGCGCCGGGTCGACGGCGAGCGGCATGAGCACGGGGAAGATCTGGCTGGAGAAGATCTCATCGACCCGCGACCGGTCGGCGTCGTTGAGGTCGGCCCACGACTCGATGTGGATGCCGGCGTCATCGAGCGCGGGCTTGACGAGGTCGTGGAAGGCGCGCGCGTGCCGCAGCTGCAGCTCGAGGGCGAGCGCGTTGATGTCGGCGAGCACATCGGCGGGCGCGCGCCCCGTGTTCGTCGGCACGGCCAGTCCGGTGACGATGCGCCGCTTCAACCCGGCCACGCGCACCATGAAGAACTCGTCGAGGTTGCTCGCGAAGATGGCCAGGAAGGTCGCGCGCTCGAGCAGCGGAACCGCTTCGTCTTCGGCCAGCTCGAGCACCCGCTGGTTGAACCGCAGCCAGCTCAACTCACGGTCGAGATAGCGGTCGACGGGAAGGGTGCCATCGTCGATGCTCGTCGACTCGTCGTAGTCGTCGAGGAAGTCGCCGCCGACGCCGCCGTCGACCTGGTAGCCCGCTTCCGTCAGCCCCTCGTCCTGCATGGCGCCATTCTGACAGCAAACCCCCACCTGCCCGCCTGCCGTCGCCCGGCGTTCACCGGCCGTTCACGCCTGTCGCGTTGACTCGGCCCATGGTCGGGGGGATGCGCGCGCGCACAGGGGCCGCGCTCGAGGAGACGCGGTGACCGTGCACGCGGCGCGCGCTGTGGATGTGCTCGACATTGTCGCGGAGCGGCTCTCCCGACGGTACGCGCGGGTCGCATCACCCGAGCAGGTACACGAGCTCGTGCTCGACAGCGCTCGACGCTACCGCCACCTCGACCACCCGAGCGCGCACACTCGCGCGCTGACGGCGCAGCTCGCCGCCGACCGGCTCGACGCCCTCCGGTGGCGCGCGACGACGGCACGAGCAGGGTCGCCGCCGTCGTTCCTGTTCGTGTGCGCGGGCAATGGCGGCCGCTCCCAGCTGGCCGCGGCCCTCATGCGCGCGGCCGTCGCGCCCGGGGTACGGGTGACGAGCGCCGGGGTCGCGCCGGTGGCCCGCATCCTGCCCGCCGTGATCGAGTCGCTCGATGAGATCGGCGTGTCGACCGTCGGTGAGTATCCGAAGCCGATCACGCCCGAGTTCGTGCGCGCCGCCGATGTCGTCGTGCAGTTCGACTGCGGCGACCCGCTCGACGACCTCGCCGGGCCGACGCTGCAGAGCTGGAGCCTCAGCGCCGACGCAGCGAGCGGCAAGTCGGGCATGCGTCGGCAGCGCGACGAGCTGGCCCGCGCGGTCGTGCGTCTCGCCCGCGCGCAGGGGCTCGACGCGGTCGAACTCTAGACGCTGTCTCTCGCCGAAGAGGCCGCCGGCGGGTTCGGCTCGCGCGGCACGATGATGAGCCGCACTGCGAGCACGCCGAGCGCGGCGCCGACCAGCTGCGCGGCGATGAACGCTGGCGCGCTTCCGGGGGCGATGCCGGCGAACGAGTCGCTCAGCACGCGCCCGAGCGTGATGCCGGGGTTGGCGAAGCTCGTCGAGCTCGTCACGACGTAGGCGCTGAGGATGTACAGACCTACCGCAGCGGGCACCCAGCCCACCTGGTCGCGCAGAACGAGCGTCAGGATGACCCCCACGAGCCCCGCCGTCGCCACGACCTCGCCGAGCAGCAGCGGCAGCCCAACGCGCTCGGTCGTGCTGATGGTCACGGCCGCGCCGCCGTACATGAGGTTGCCCAGCATGGCGCCGACGACGAAGCCGGCCAGTTGCGCGACCACCGTCGGCAGGATCTCCCGGGCCGGCACGCGCCCGACGGCGGCGAGCGCGCCCGTGACGGCGGGATTGAGCTGCGCGCCGCTCACCGGCCCGAGCACGACGATGAGCGCGACGAGTGCGGCCGCGGTGGCGACGGCGTTGATGAGCAGCTGCACGCCGATGTCGTCGGTGAGGCGGGTGGCCATGATGCCCGAGCCGACGACGGTGGTGATGAGGCCCGCGCTGCCGAGTGCTTCGGCGAGCATCCGGATCGGGAGCGGGCGCGAGACGGACGCGGCGACGGGGGCGGGCTGCGGGTCGGTCACCCGCACACTGTAGGCCATCGCATAGACTCGGGTCTATGCGAGCGGCGGCGAGTCAGGGTCGTGCCTCGGACGGCCTCGCGCCCGAGCTCACCGCACTCGGCGACCCCACCCGTGGCGCGATCGCTCGCCTGCTGCTCGAGGCCCCGGATCACGCACAGACGGTCGGTCGGCTCACCGCGGCGCTCGGCCTGCGGCAGCCCACCGTCTCGCACCACCTGCGCGTGCTGCACGAGGCGGGCCTGCTCGAGCGCCGGCCGCGTGGGCGCGAGGTCTGGTACGCGCTCACCGAGCAGGCTGCGGCGCGGCTCGAGGAGTGGGCCGCACCCGACACCGACGACGCCCTCAGCGGAGCGCTGCTCGGGCGCATCATCGACGACCTCGGCACGCGCTTCGCGGGCACATTCTCGCGCGAGACCGTGCAGCGGGTGGTACTCGAGAGCTACGACCTGCTGCGCGACCGCGATGGCTCGGGCCGCGCCCTGCCGTCGGCGACCGCCCAGTTCGCGTCGGAACGGCTGAGCGCCCAGCGGCGGGGCGGCGATGCGCGGCGCCGCGAGCCGGGCGCACCGATCGAGGTGCTGTTCGTCTGCGTGCAGAACGCGGGGCGCTCGCAGCTGGCCGCCGCGATCATGCGGCACCTCGGCGGCGAGCGGGTGCGGGTGCGCACCGCGGGGTCGGCCCCGATCGACGCGATCCGCCCGGCGGTCGTCACGGCTCTCGACGAGATCGGCGTTCCGCTCGGCGGCGAGTTTCCGAAGCCGCTCACCGACGATGTCGTCCGAGCCGCCGATGTCGTGGTGACGATGGGCTGCGGCGACGCCTGCCCCGTGTACCCGGGGCGACGCTACCTCGACTGGGCGGTCGATGATCCGGCGGGTCAGCCGCTCGACACGGTGCGTCGCATCCGCGATGACATCGATGCGCGCGTCCGTGCTCTGCTCGGCGATCTCCTGGGCAGCGACAAAGCATAGATATGTGTCTATACTTCTGACCATGAAGAAGCAGCACGACACCCCGGCTCAGCCCACCGTCCTCTTCGTCTGCGTGCACAACGCCGGACGCTCGCAGATGGCCGCCGGCTACCTGCAGCACCTCGCGGGCGACCGCGTCACCGTGCTCTCGGCCGGATCGGAGCCCAAGGACCAGATCAACCCCGTCGCGGTGGAGGCCATGGCCGAGGAGGGCATCGACATCGCCCACAACGTGCCGAAGGTGCTGACCGTGCAGTCGGTCGTCGACTCCGACGTCGTCATCACGATGGGCTGCGGCGACGCCTGCCCGATCTACCCCGGCAAGCGCTACGAGGACTGGGCGCTGGAGGACCCGGCCGGCCAGGGCATCGAGTCGGTGCGCGCGATCCGCGACGAGATCCGCAGCCGCGTCGAGGCGCTCATCGCCGAGATCGCTCCCGCGCGCTAGGTGCGGTCGCGATCGGGGCGGGCGCCGCGCGTGCGCATCCCGTCGAAGCGGGCGTCACGCGTGACGCTGTCGGCCATCTCGGCGACAGCCTGCTCGTTGCGGCGGGAGCGGGGGCTCGAGGCCATGGGTCAGTCCTCCTGCGTGGTCGGGAAGGGGGTCAGCGAGAACAGCTGCTCGACCGGAACAGCCAGCAGCTCGGCGAGGCGCAGGGCCAGTGCGAGCGAGGGCGCGTACTCGCCCCGCTCGAGGTAGCCGACCGTCTGGTAGTGCACGCCGACAGCGTCGGCGAGCTCCTGCCGGCTCAGGCCCGCGCGCACGCGGTACTGCTCGATGCGGCTGTAGACCGGGTCGTCGGCCTTCGGTTTGCGTCCCATGCCCATAGCATAAGTACTACATAGCAATAATGCAACAGGATGCTCCGGCCGGGCATGCGAAAGGCCCCGCGCACGCGCGGGGCCTTCTCGTGCCGGGCGACTCTAGGCCGTGGCGATCGCGACGATCGGGTCGGAGGTCGGCGCCGGACTGCCCGACGCGGGCTCGACGGTGACCCCCACCACGGTGCCCGCCTCGAACGCACCCTCGAGCACCTGAACCACCGCGCCCTCGCCATCGACGGCGAACAGGCCGGCCGGGGTCGGAACGCCGTCGGTGATGTACCAGAGCGCGTACCGCTCGTCGGCCGACAGCGGGTCGAGCCCGTCGAAGACCATCGCCGACAGGCCCACCGACTCGCTCGCCACGAGCGTGGCCGTCGCGCCGCCCGCGACCGCGGCGGTCGTCGTGGTGACGTCGCTCGCCGCGACGATCGTCGCCAGCTGCTCAGCGGCAGTCGGAGCCGCCGGACGCAGCACGTCGGCCGCGACGACGCCGCCGAAGAACAGCGCGGCCGCAGCGGCCGCGGCCGTCACGAGCATCGCGGGCCGCGAGAACCAGCGCGCCTGCGCTCGCGCGGCCGCCGAGCCGGCGGACGGTGCGGCCGGAGCATCCGCCATCACCGCTTCGAACGCCGGCGCGGCCTCCTCCGCGGCGAGCGCCGGCAGCTGCGGGGTGACCGCGATCGCCGCCATCACCGCATCTTTGAGCCCGGCCGACGGCGCCACCGGCGGCACCGCGAGGCCCAGAGCGGCGCGCACATCGGCGAACTGCTCGTCGCGCATCATGTCATCGTCGTCGCGACTCATGACGCCACCCCCAATTCCTCGCGCAGACGGATCATGCCGTCGCGCAATCGTGTCTTCACGGTTCCCATCGGAACCCCGAGCATCTCGGAGACCTCGCTGTGGCTGTACCCGCCGTAGTAGGCGAGCTCCACCGCTTGTCTCTGCAGCTCGGTCAGTCGGCCCAAGGCCCTCTCCACTCGTTCATGCTCCAGGCGGATCTCCGCCCGTTCGGCGACCTGGTCGTAGTCGCGATCGAGATCGCGGATGCCCACCCTGGTGTCCCGGTCGCGCGACGACTGCGCACTGCGCACGCGGTCGATCGCCCGACGGTGGGCCATGGTGAGCATCCAGGTCACCGCTTTCCCCTTATTCGGATCGAAGCGGGCAGCGGTTTGCCAGATCTCGAGAAGAACCTCCTGCACCACCTCCTCCGACTGCGCGTGGTCGCGCAGCACGTGGCGCACGAGGCCGAGCATGCGCGGGGCGATCAGGTCGTAGAGCTCGCCGAACGCGCGCTGGTCGCCGGTGGCGACCCGCTGCAGCAGGCGATCGGTGGTCTCGACGGTGACGTCGGCCGCGGGGGCGACGTCATCGAGAGCGGTATCGGAGGGCACGAGTACCAGCATCGCAGTTTCTTCCTGATCGGAGGGCACGAAACGGCCGATGGGGCGGGGCTCGGGTCCCCTCCCCACCGGCCGGTGGATGCCACGGATGCCCGCTCGCGAGCGCGAGCGGGCATCCGCCTCGATGGTGCTGGCGACTACTGGATACCCAGGTTCGCCGCGATGCCGCCGGCCAGCGCCTGCGCGGTCATCGGCATGTGGCTCGCGGCCTCCTTGAGGAGGTCGAAGTAGGCCGGGTCGCCGGCGATGTTCGCGTCGATCGCCGCGAGCAGCGTCTGCGCGTGCATCTCGAGCTCCGCCTGCACGGCCTCCGCCGGCAGCTCGGGAACGACCGAGTTGATCAGCTGGCCGAACGACACCGCGTAGGCGCCGAGGTCGGCGACGGCCTGCTCGGCGAGAGCCTCGTCACCGGTCGCCTTGCCGAGCGTGTAGTTGACGAAGAACGGGATGTGCGAGCGCCACGAGTCGAGGAACGGCTGCTCGGCCTCCGGGTAGGCGGAGCCGACGAGCGCGGCGACCTCGACCGAGTTCTCGTCGAGCGCGGCCACAGCGGCCTGCACCTGCGGCGTGGTCAGGTCGCCGCCGTCCTGCAGGGCCTGGTCGATGGCGGCACCGGCCAGGTAGACGTGGTCGGCCAGCAGAGCGGTGAGCTGAGCGCGCAGCTCGGCGCCGTCGCTGTTGACGGTGTCGATGGCGACGGTCTCCTCGACCGGCGCCTCGGCCTCGACCGCGGTCGAGCAGCCCGAGAGCACGAGTGCGGCAGCCAGGCCGAGGCCGGCGAACGCGATGGACTTGCGCATGTGATTCCCCTTTTGTGTGTTGGTGTGGTGCGGGTCGGGCGCTGACGCCTCCGCCGGCCGCTAGCCCTCGACGATGACGCGAGCGTTCATCGTCAGGTGCGGCATGCAGAAGTACAGGTATTCGCCCGGTTCGGTGAAGGTGAACGAGAACGTGTCCCCCTCCTGTCCCATCGGCGCGAGCGCGTGATCGAACAGGCCGTCGGCCGACTGCGTGCCCCGCAACCCGGTGCTCTCGTTCACGTCGCCCCAGGCACCCGAGGTGATCGTGTGCCCGATGGTCTCGCCGTTGCGCCAGGTCACGGTGGCTCCGACCGGCACCGTGATGTCCTCCGGCATGAACCGGAGGCCGATCGTGATGACCTCGTCGGGGCCCGGCTGCATCGGCTGCGCGCCGGACGTCGCCCCAGAATCGGCCGGCGGCAGCGGCGTCGGGTCGGCGATCAGCGCCGGGGTCGACCCGGTGCAGGCGGCGAGCGCGACGAGCAGCGCCGGCACGACCACGAGGGTCAGGCCGAAGCGAGCGGTGCGAGCAGTCGGTGACATGCCAGGAGTTCGGCACCCCGGGTCGCAGGGTTTGCCGCGGATGCCATGACTCAGCGAATTGCCAGGTTCACGAGCGCGCGGGCGGGCGGGCGAGCCGCTGGACTCCCCCGCGCACAGAAGAGCCGGGCCGCAGAACGCCTCTCGGCGGAAGGCCGCTCGCAGCGGCGAAAAGTGGAGCCCGGGGTTACTGCGGCCCGGCTAGAGCAGTGTAACCGCGGGAGGGCGCGCGGCATTCCGCGAGCATCCCGCCGGAGCGGGGCCGGGGGATGCGGAGCCTCAGTCGAGCGAGCCGGCGCGCTCGAGGCGGGCGCACGCGGTGAAGTCGCGCGCGCTCGCGGCCAGGCGGGCGGCCCGGGCCGTCAGCTCGGCCGCACGGGCGTCGTCGACCGCGACGTCAGCGTCGTCGGCGAGATCGGCGGCGCCGGCGGCGGCGGTTCGGCAGAAGGCGGCCGCGCGCTCGAAGGCCACGGCAACGTCGCCGACGTACACGCCGCGCAGCACCGCGTCGGCGAGCACCCGGATCTCATCGGGCCCGGTCGGTGCCTCCGCCCCGGCAACGACCGGGTCGGCCGTGGCGAGCACCTCGCTGCCGCGCTGAAAGAGCAGGGCGACCCCGGCGGGGTCGGAGCGGATGAGCGCGCGCAGCAGCGACAGCCGCCAGAGCGCGCCGGGCAGCGTTCGGGCGCCCGCGCGCGACCACAGCTCAGCCAGGGTGTCGAGACCATGCTCGTCGGTGAACGCCACCATGCGCTCGACGAGATCGGGGTCGGCGCTCGCTCGCACCCGGTGCACGAGCGCTCGCGCCGAGTCGTGGGCGATGCGCAGCGTCACCGCCGGGTCGAGACCGCCCTCCTGCACCTCGAACGCGGCGCTCGGCAGGCGAACAGGGCGGCGCGGGCGATCGGACACCCCTCCACGGTAACCCGCCGCGCTCGGCGGCGCCGGGCGGTAGATTGGGTGCGGGCCTCTAGCTCAGTTGGCAGAGCAGCGGACTTTTAATCCGCGGGTCGTCGGTTCGAGCCCGACGGGGCCCACCGCTAGTTGTTGAAGCCGTCGCGCGGGCCCGGGGTGTCGTCGCGCACGCGGAAGGTGCCGATCGTCGTCTCGCCGTCTGACTCGTAGACGTCGATGTTGTAGACCGAGTTCGGGTCGGGGTCAGACCGCACGAGGTTGCGGGTGAACTCGAGCTCGCTGACCCGCACGTAGCCGATCTTGCCGCCCTCGGCCCGCGCGAGGATGAGATCGGGAACCGAGTCGTTGACCGCGCTGCCGTAGGTCTCGCCGTTCTCGTTGACCGCGAACTCCACGGGGTCCCCGATGATCGTCGACCCGGGTGCGGCCGACTGGTCGATGAGCGCTCCGATCGCGGGGGCCGAGGCGAAGGCGCCGCCGACGACCACCACGCCTCCCACGATCATCACGATGGTCTTGGTTGCAATGGCCATGGTCGACTCCCCCGTCGAGTGCGTGCCCAGCACGCGGGGCGCACTCCCCGCCCCCCGCATTCATCCAATCAGGTGCGGGGCGCGGGGTACAGCCCGTCGGGCACCCCCCGTTCGCGGGCAAGGTGCGGTGACGGATGCTCGGCTCAGGCCGGGCGGCAGATGCCCCAGCTGCCCGACCACGAGGCTCCGGGCTCGATCCACCGCAGTCCGACTCCGGAGTTGAGCGCATCGGCGGGCGCTGTCATCGGCTCGACCGCGATCGCGGTGACCAGCCCGTCGGCGGTGGGGAAGATGCGGGTGATGAACAGCTGCAGCCACTCCCACTCGCCCTCCTGCCAGACCTCCGTCTCGGTGCCGTCCGGCGCGGCGAGCACGGTGCGGATCATGCCGTCGGCGTCGGGTTCGACCCGGAACGCGTCGTCGAGCGCGAGGGCCCCCACCCGGCGGCCCTCCCGCAGATTCCACCCGCCCTCGGCGGGCTCCATGCCGACCGGGTTCAGGCGATCATCGACCATGACGTGCTCGACCGTCTGCGCCGTGAGCACGAGCTCGTCGACCGGGTGGGATCCGACCCGGATGAACGGGTGGGTGCCGACCGCGTACGGCGCGGGCTCACTGCCGAGATTGGTGACGCTGTGGGTCACCGTGATGCCGTTGCCGGTGAGCCGGTACTCGACGGTCGTCCACAGGTGGAACGGCCAGCCGTGCTGCGGCACCACGGCGGCGCCGAGCGTGACGGCGTCGTCGCGCTTCTCGACCAGCTGGTACGCGGTGTTGCGCAGCAGACCGTGGATCGCGTTGGTGCGGTCGACCTCGGTGAGGTCGAGCTGCAGCACCGCATCCTGATGCACCCACCGGCCGTCGCGCACGCGGTTCGGCCACGGCACCAGCACGATGCCGCAGCCGAAGGGGGCGGTCGCGCTCTCGTCGAAACCCTGCACGAGGTCGTGCCCGTCGACGGTGAGGTGCCGCAGGGCGGCGGCGACGGTGGTGATGACGGCCTCGACGGGGCCATGGGCGCCGTCGTGGTGCAGGCGGTACTGCTCGCCGGTGGGGGGCGCCGGCCGGGGGGTGGTGGTCATGCGGTCATGCTACGCGCGGCGCGGCGTCGGTCACAGACGACGCGGGGCGACGGTCGTGACGCGCAGCCCCGCCGCGCGCAGGGGTGCCAGGGCGGCATCCGGGGCCGCGTCATCGGTGATGAGCTCGTCGAGCTCGTCGAGCCCGCACACGCGGCCGAGATGCACGCGACCGAGCTTCGAGGCGTCGGCGGCGAGCACGCGGCGCGACGCGCATGCCACCATGCGGCGCTTCACCTCGGCCTCGGGCAGGTTCACATTCGTGACGCCCGCGACCGCATCGACGCCGGTCGCGCCGAGGATGGCGAGGTCGACGCGCACGTCGGCGAGCAGTGTGGTCGCGAGCGGGTTGACGAGGCTGTGCTGCAGCGACCGCACGGTGCCGCCGGTGACGACGACCGTGAAGCGCGGGATGGCCGGCTCAAGCGCGAGCGCGATGGCGAGCCCGTTCGTCACCACGACGAGCTCGTCGAGCTCGGGCCGGGCGACGAGCTCGTGGGCGACCGCGAGTGCGGTGGATCCGACGTCGAGCAGCAGGCTCTCGCCCGAGCGCACGCGCCCCGCGGTCTCGACGGCGATCGCCCGCTTGGCCCGGGCGAGCCGGGTGCGCGACTGCTCGAGGCTCGACTCGCGCTCGGCGACGAGCCCGCGGGGCATGGCGCCGCCGTGCACGCGGGTGACGCGGCCCTCGCCCTCGAGTGCGGCGAGGTCGGTGCGCACGGTCACCTCGCTCACGCGCAGCTCGCGCGCGAGGTCGACGACGCGGGCGAACCCGCGGTCGGCCACGAGCAGCGCCAGGCGCTCGCGACGCTGCGGTGCGGCATCCATCAGCGGCCCTTTCGATTTCTGTCGATATCGGAAGCGTACTGCTTGCGTTTCTGAAAGCCCGCGGCCGTAGCATCGTGAGGTGCCGATCCGCTTCCATTCCACGACGCTCGCCGACGGGCGCGAGCTCATCTACGTCGACGACGCCGACACCGCCCTCGGGCCCGAGCGGTCGATCGACCGCCGCGTGCTCGACCCGCGCCCCGAGACCGCCACGATGCGGCAGGACGTGCTGACCGGCGAGTGGGTGTCGATCGCGAGCAACCGGCAGAACCGCGTCTTCATGCCGCCGCCCGATCAAGACCCGCTCGCGCCGCAGAGCGACGAGAACCCCAGCGAGATTCCGAGCCGGTACGACGTCGCCGTGTTCGAGAACCGGTCGCCGAGCTTCGGGCCGGCGCTGACGCACGAGAACGCTCCGCGGGGGCTGGATGACCTCACCGCGATCGGCCTCGAGCGCAGCCGCACGAGCGTCGGGCGCTGCGAGGTCGTCTGCTTCTCGCCCGACCACGAGGGCTCGTTCGGCTCGCAGACGGTGAGCCGTGCGCGCACCGTCATTGAGACCTGGGCGCATCGCACCGCCGCGCTGAGCGCGATGCCGGGCATCGAGCAGGTCTTCCCCTTCGAGAACCGCGGGGCCGAGATCGGCGTGACCCTGCCGCACCCGCATGGGCAGATCTACGCGTACCCGTTCATCACGCCCCGCACGACCGCCCTGCTGCGGTCGATCGACGCGGTCGGGCCCGACCTCTTCGCGCGCATCCTCGACAGCGAGCGGGCGAGCGGCCGCGTGGTGCTCGAGGGCGAGCACTTCACCGCCTTCGTGCCCTTCGCCGCACGGTGGCCGATCGAGGTGCACCTGCTGCCGCACCGTCACGTACCCGACTTCGCCGGGCTCACGGATGAGGAGAAGGACGAGCTGGCGCCGCTCTACCGGCGCCTGCTGCGCGGCATCGACGCGCTCTACGAGACCCCCACGCCGTACATCGCCGCCTGGCACCAGGCCCCCGTCTCGCGGGGGCGTGACACCGTGCGGCTCATGCTGCAGGTCACCAGCCCGCGGCGCGGCCCTGAGAGACTGAAATTCCTCGCCGGCTCGGAGGCCGCCATGGGCGCCTTCATCGGCGACGTGGCGCCCGAGGCCCAGGCCGCATTCATCAGAGAAGGAATCGCACGCGTTCATGACTGACATCCGCGACGACGCCCGCGCCGGGTTCGAGGCCGTCTTCGGCCGCACCGCCGACGGGCTCTGGTCGGCCCCCGGCCGGGTGAACCTGATCGGCGAGCACACCGACTACAACGAGGGCTTCGTGCTGCCGTTCGCGATCGATCGCCGCACGGTCGTCGCCCTCGGCGTGCGCGACGACCGCCGCGTGCGGGTGGCGAGCACCTTCGCCGACGAGCTCGCCGAGATCGACCTCGACGCGCTCGCGCCCGACGCCCTCGGCGGCTGGTCGGCCTACCCGCTCGGCGTGGCCTGGGCGTTCAGCGAGTTCGGGGCCGACCTCGGCGCCGTGCCGGGCGTCGACCTGTTCATCGACTCCGACGTGCCGGTCGGCGCCGGGCTGTCGAGCTCGGCGGCGATCGAGAGCGCCGTCGCCCTCGCCCTCAACGACGTCTGGCGCCTCGGCCTCGACCGTCGCGCGCTCGCGCGCGTCGGCCAGCGGGCCGAGAACGTCGCCGTCGGCGCGCCCACGGGCATCATGGACCAGTCGGCCTCGCTGCTCGGGCAGGCCGACTACGCGGTGTTCCTCGACTGCCGCACGCTCGAGAGCGAGCTCGTGCCGCTCGGGCTCGCCGAGGCGGGCCTCGCGATCCTCGTGATCGACACCGGCGTCAAGCACAGCCACGCGACCGGCGGCTACGGCGAGCGGCGCGCGGCGTGCGAGCGCGGGGCCGCGACCCTCGGCCTGTCGAGCCTGCGCGACGCGACCGTGGGCGACCTGCCCCGCGCCCAGCAGCTGCTCGACGACGTCACCTTCCGGCGCATCCGCCACGTCATCACCGAGAACCAGCGCGTGCTCGACACCGTCGCGACGCTGCGGGCCGAGGGCGCCGCGGCGATCGGCGAACTGCTGGATGCCTCGCACCGCAGCATGCGCGACGACTTCGAGATCTCGGTGCCCGAGCTCGACCTCGCGGTCGAGAGCGCGGTCGCTGCGGGGGCGCTCGGCGCGCGCATGACCGGCGGTGGATTCGGCGGTGCGGCCATCGCGCTCGTCCGGGTCAGCGACCTCTCGCGCGTGCAGGTCGCCGTCGACAACGCGTTCGGCGAGCATGCCTTCGGGCAGCCCGACACCTTCGTCGTCACGGCCTCCGACGGGGCCGCCCGCAACTAGTCCGCGGCATCCCGTGCCCCGGCCCGTCGCCGGGCTACCACCGGTTCTGCGCCTGCTCGGCCCAGCCGACGAGTCCGTCGACGCTGACGCGCGTGCCGCTCGAGTCGAGCATCCACCCGCTCCAGGTGCCGAGCGCCTGATGGATCGTGCTGGCCACGACCACCGCATTCGTGCGCTCCAGCCGTCGGTGCCAGGGGGTGAGCGTCACGTCGGCGTGCTCGCCGACGATGCGCCACGGCGAGGCTTCATCGTCGAGGTCGTACTGCCAGGTGAGCTCCTCGCCGATGTAGTGCTGCACGCCGTCGACGAACAGCGCGTTCTCGGTCGAGCCGGTACCGTCGGTCCACTTCCCACCCAGCTGCAGGCCGATGCGGCGGCCGTCGACGAGGCCCGAACCCGCCGCCCAGTTCCAGGTCATGCGGTACGGCCAGCGGCCCCGGCCGCGATCGAGCACCGCCCAGCTGCCCTCACCGACCGCGAACTGCCGATTGTCGACCGTGATCGTGCCCGACACCGGCCGGGCGACGTCTTTGAGCGTGTACTGGAAGAGTCGGTCGCTCCACGGCACGACCACGCCGAGCGCGTCGCCGACGTCGGGGCTCGTCACGTCGATCGCGAAACCCGGAGCGGTGCCGCGGATGCTCGTGGCCGAGCCCTCGGAGAGCATCCGGAGCTCGCTCGCGCCGCCACCCCAGCGGGTGCTCGCCTCGAAGGGCGGAAGGGTGTCGGGAATGCTCGTGCCACGGGCCAGCGGAACCAGGCCGCCGATCGTCCGGTGGGCGCCCGTCGCACGCTCGACCAGGTAGATCGAGGGCACGGCCGCGTAGTCGAGGCTCGAGATCGTGAGGCCCACGAAGAGGTCGGGGGTCACGATGCCCCAGTACTCCCAGCGCTTCGAGCGGCCCCAGCCGCGCAGCGGACTGCGGTGCAGGGGTGTGCGGGTGCGGCCGACCGCGGCCGGGTTCAGCCGCCCGTTCGGCAGGCAGAGGTCGACGGGGTCGGTCAGCTCGGGCAGCGTCATCGGTGCCGGATCCTTCGATTCGGGAGCGGGGGGGTGCGACTCTCAGCGGGCGATGGCGAGCGTCGCCGCGGTCGACGTCAGCACGTCGTCGGCGAAAGCCGGGTCGTCGGAGACCTGCCGACCGTAGCTCGGCACCATCCGCTGCAGGCGCGGCCGCCAGCCCTCGAGCCGATCGGCGAAGCACCGCTCGATGAGATCGAGCATGATCGACGGCGCGGTCGAGGCGCCCGGTGAGGCACCCAGCAGTCCGGCGATCGAGCCGTCGGCCGCGGCCACGACCTCGGTGCCGAACTGCAGCGTGCCGCCCTTGCCCGGAACATTCTTGATGATCTGCACGCGCTGGCCCGCGGTCAGCTGGTACCAGTCGTCGCCGTTGGCGTTCGGGTAGAACTCGCGCAGGGCGTCGAGCTTCTTCGCCCGCGTGGCGAGGAGCTCGCCCACGAGGTACTTCACCAGATCGAAATTGCGCAGGCCCACCTGCAGCATCGGCACGATGTTGTGCCAGCGGATCGACCCGAACAGGTCGAACCACGAACCCGTCTTCAAGAACTTCGGCGTGAAGCCCGCGTACGGGCCGAACAGCAGGCTCGGCGTGCCGTCGACAACGCGCGTGTCGAGGTGCGGCACCGACATGGGCGGAGCCCCGACCGACGCCTTGCCGTAGATCTTGGCGTTGTGCTGGGCGACAACCGCGGGGTTGTCGCTGCGCAGCCACTGGCCGCTGACGGGGAAGCCGCCGAAGCCGCGGATCTCGCGGATGCCGCTCTTCTGCAGCAGCGGCAGGGCATGCCCGCCGGCGCCCACGAAGACGAAGCGCGCGGTGACCTCCACCGGAGTCGCACCCACCTCGTGGCGCATCGACAGCTTCCACAGCCCGTCCTTCGTACGACGGATGCCCGTCACGCGGTGCTCGAGGTGCAATGACGCCCCGTTGGCGACGAGGCCGCTGATGAGCGCGCGCGTGAGGGCGCCGAAGTCGACATCGGTGCCTGCCGCCATGCGGGTCGCGGCAATCGGCTGCCCCTTGGAACGGCCCGGGATGACGAGCGGCGCCCACGAGCGGATCACCGCCGCGTCGTCGCTGAACTCCATGCCGGCGAAGAGCGGGTGATCCCGGAGCGCCTCGTAGCGCTTGCGCAGGTACTCGACGTTGGCCTCGCCCCAGACCATGCTCATGTGCGGGGTGGCGCTGAGGAAGGCGCTCGGCTCGGGCAGGACGCCCTCGCCGACGAGGTACGACCAGAACTGGCGCGAGACCTGGAACTGCTCGTTGATCTTCACCGCGTTGGCGATGTCGATGGTGCCGTCGGGCCGTTCGGGCGTGTAGTTGAGCTCGCACAGGGCGGCGTGGCCGGTGCCGGCGTTGTTCCAGGGATTGGAGCTTTCGAGGGCGACGTCGCCCAGCCGCTCGTAGATGCGGATCTGCCAGGTGGGTTCGAGCTGCTGCAGCATGGTGCCGAGCGTCGCGCTCATGATGCCGCCGCCGATGAGGGCGACGTCGATGGGTTCGGTCACCCCGACAGTTTAGCCGCGCTTCACAGCGCCCCTTCCGCCGCGGGCTAGGCTGGCGCGGTGATTCTGCCCCTTCTTTCGATCGGCGTGATCGGGGGGTTCTTCGCGGGCCTGTTCGGCGTCGGCGGCGGCTTCATCATGGTGCCGCTCCTGATGCTGTGGCTGCGGGTCGACCAGCGGAGGGCATCCGCCACCTCGCTGCTCGCGATCGTGCCACCCGCCGCTCTATCGGCAGCGCTCTACGGCGCGCAGGGCCAGATCGACCTGCTCGCCGCCGCGATCGTCGCCGCGGGAGCCCTCGGCGGCGCCCCCCTCGGAACGCTGCTGCTGCGCCGGCTCTCGCTGGTGTGGCTGAAGTGGCTGTTCATCGCGGGCCTCGTCGCCACCGCGCTGCGGCTGGTGCTGACCGTGCCGGAGCGCGCGGGAACGCTCGAGTACGGGGTTGCGGCCGTCGTGGGCCTCGTCGCTCTCGGTCTGGTCATGGGCATCGTCGCCGGGCTGCTCGGCGTGGGGGGCGGCATCATCGCGGTGCCCGTGCTCATCGCCGTCTTCGGCATGGGCGACCTTCTGGCAAAGGGCACGTCGCTTCTGGCCCTGATCCCCGGTGCGCTGCTCGGCACGGCCGCGAACCTGCGGGCCGACCTGCTGCGGGTGCGCGACGGCCTGCTCATGGGGCTCGCCGCGGCGGCGAGCTCGCTCGGCGGCGTCGCGCTCGCCTTCTGGTTGCCCGCGCAGGTCTCGGCCTGGCTGTTCGCCGCTCTGCTGCTGGTGGTGATCGTGCAGCTGGCGCTCAGACCAGCAGGGCCGTCGCCCCGTCGATCAGACACCGCCACGCCCTGAATGCGACAGGATGTCTGGCATGGGCAAGCGGAGAGACGAACCTGATGCACCTCGTGTGCCGCTGACGACCATCGCCAAGGTGACGTCGATCATCCTCGAGGTCGCGCGCGAGAACGGACCGATTGGCGTTCGAGAACTGGCGCGAAAGACGGGAGTCGACCGAAGCGCCGTCAGCAGAATCGCGGCGGAGCTCCGTGAACTCGGCATCTTTGCCGAGACTCCCGACGGCTCCTGTGCGCCAGGCCCAGAACTGTGGGCGCTCTCGAGCCACCTACGCCGGTCAACCTCCATCGACGCCGCGGCTGGGCGCACCGTGAGCGACCTCGCCAGCCGCTTTCGGGAGACTGCGGCGGCCGTCATCGTCGGAGACACCGGCGCTCGGGTGATGCATGCCTCGATTGCGGGCGGCCCTGTCGCGGTGATTCTCACTCCCGGAGCTCTCGCGCCGGTCTCGATATCAAACTCTCGCCACGACAGCACAACCGTCGTAGCCGCTCATGACGGAGCAACATACGTCTCGGCCGAGGTCGGCTCTGACGAAGCAGGTCGTCGGTGGTGGCTACTCCTCGCACTGCCTGAGCATCGCACCACCGCGGAGACCATCTCACGGGCACAGCGCGCCCTGTCGGAGGCCGTCGGCACCCTTCGCCTCGACACCTCTCGGTGACCGTCACGACGATCGGCGATGCAAGGACTCGTGAAGAGCTCGCCCCACCCGATCAGAGGCCGAGCTCGGCGAGCGCTGCATCCATCTTCTCGAGCATGAGGGCGTAGCCTTCGTCGTTGGGGTGCAGCCCGTCGGTGGCCATCAGGCCGGGAGCGCCCGCGATCCAGGTCGACGCCCCCGGGATGAACGGCAGGTCGTAGCGATCGGCCGCGGCGCGCACCCAGCCGATGATGGTTTCGAGCGACGCGGGCCGCTCGGCCGTGTACCAGAAGGGCTCGACGACGACGATGCGCGCCTCCGGCAGCGCCTCGGTCAGGCGGGCGAGATCGGTGTCGATCTGCTGCTCGATCTCGTCGGCACGCGCGTCGAACGAGAAGGAGTCGTTGAGCCCCATCGTCACGATGACGATGTCGGGCTGCTGGTCAATGATCAGTGTCGGCAGGTCGGTGTCGGCGAACGCGCGCCGGTTGTTGATGAAGCCGAGCCCGTTGACGCTCGGGTTGAACTCGCGCCAGCCGCGCCGCTCGGCCAGTTGGGTCGACCACCGCACCGAGAGGTCGCTCGCGCCGGTGCCGAGCGTGTACGAGTCGCCGTAGAAGGCGACGAGGGGCCGATCGTCGTCGGCCGGGTCGACGCCGGTGCCGGGTGCGGCCGCGGGCGCGCATCCCGCCAGCACGGCGAGCGCGGTCAGGGCGGCGACGACGGCTCCGACCAGCGAACGGGGGCGGCGGATGCTCATGCCCCCTATTCGACGCCCTCCGGCTGAGGGTTCGCCCGGGGTCGCACCCGCCCGTCACCCACCGAAACCGCGCCCTCGACGATGCCCCCTCGGGCTGGGGCGAAGGGGCGCGCAACCTTCCAGATCTGCGAACCGGATTGACCAGCGTTCACCTCGATCCGCAATTCCGGAAGGTACGGAGACCGGTGGAGCCGCCGCGGGGACGAGGGGACGAGGGGACGGTGGACGCCGACGACAGCGATCAGGACAGCGCCAGGATGCGCACGACGCAGCGCGACGCCCTACGTCAGTTCATCGGCACGCACAGGTGCAAGCGTCGGGCGCTTCGCCGTCCGGTGGTCGCCCGAGGAGCGACCGGTCAGGCGGCGGCCGATCCATGGCAGCACGTAGCGGCGCCAGTACTCCGCGGTCCGCGGGCGGGCGGAATCGTCGACGCCGGGGAGGTCTTCCGCCTGGGTGTCGGGCGCACCGGGCGGGGCGGGCACGGCGACCTCGAGCGCGGCGAGCACGTTCGCGGCCGCGCGCGCGTGGCCGAGAGCGTTGAGGTGCAGCTTGTCGACGGACCAGTAGCGCAGCTCGGGCAGGTGCGGGTCGAACCAGTTGTCGACGAAGAGCACCCCCGACCCGGCGAGGCGCTCGCGCACGGCGACCGCGAGGGCGTCGCCGCGACGCTCGAACGTCGGCCCCAGCGGGATGTGCCGGGTCGGGTTGCCGCCACTCACGACCATCACGCGGACTCCGCTCGCCTGGGCGTCGAGAGCGGCAGCGACGAGCCGATCGGCCACCGCATCGATCGAGACCCTCGGCCGCAGGATGTCGTTGCCCCCGCCGTTGATGCTCAGCAGCTGCGGGCGCAGCGCGAGTGCGGCCGGCAGCTGGTCATCGACGATCGGCGCGAGCAGCCGCCCGCGAATCGCCAGGTTGGCGTAGCCGATCGATCCGCCCGCCGCGTGCGCGAGCGACGCCGCGACGAGGTCGGCCCACCCGCGAGGGCTGCCGTCGAGCCGCTCGTCGCCCATACCCTCGGTGAAGCTGTCGCCGATCGCGGCGTAGGTCTGCACGAGGGCGGCCATCGGCGTGGGAGGTCAGCGCTTCGCGGCGACCAGCTCGGCGATCTGCACGGCGTTGAGCGCCGCGCCCTTGCGCAGGTTGTCGTTGCTGATGAACATCGCCAGGCCCCGACCACCGGGAACACCCTCGTCGGCGCGGATGCGCCCGACCAGGGAGGGATCGACGCCGGCCGCGTCGAGCGGGGTGGGAACATCCATGAGCTGAACACCCGGCGCGTCAGCCAGTAGCTCGCGCGCCCGCTCGGGGCTGATCGGCCGGGCGAACTCGGCGTTGATGGAGAGCGAGTGGCCGGTGAACACCGGCACGCGCACGCAGATGCCGCTCACCCGGAGCTCCGGCAGCTCGAGGATCTTGCGCGACTCGTTGCGTAGCTTCTTCTCCTCATCGGTCTCGCCGAGACCGTCGTCGACGAAGCTTCCCGCCTGGGGGATGACGTTGAAGGCGATGTTCTTGGGGAACTTCGCCGGCGCCGGGAACTCGACCGCGCGGCCGTCGTGCACGAGGCCCATCGCATCCTGCACGATGACGGCGCTGGCCTGCTCGAGCAGCTCCTCTCCGCCCGCGAGGCCCGCGCCCGAGACGGCCTGATAGGTGCTGACGATGAGGCGCTCGAGACCGGCCTCGGCGTCGAGCACCTTCAGCACGGGCATCGCGGCCATCGTCGTGCAATTGGGGTTCGCGATGATGCCCTTGACCGCCTGGTCGATCGCGTGCGGGTTGACCTCGCTGACGACGAGCGGCACCTCCGGGTCCATGCGCCAGCCGGAGGAGTTGTCGATGACGGTCACGCCCGCCGCGGCGAAGCGCGGCGCCTGCGCCTTGCTGAGCGTGGCACCCGCGCTGAAGATCGCGATGTCCAACCCGCTCGGGTCGGCCGTCTCGGCATCTTCGACGACGATCTCACGGTCGCCCCACGGGATGACCGTTCCGGCGCTGCGCGCACTGGCGAAGAAGCGCAGCTCGCCGACGGGGACGTCGCGGTCGAGCAGCAGTTGGCGCACGACGGCGCCGACCTGACCGGTGGCGCCGACGACGCCGAGGTTGACCGTGCTCGCCATGATCAGCGCCCCGTTCCCGCATAGACGACGGCGTCGGTGTCGCCGTCGAGGCCGAACGCCGTGTGCACGGCCCGAACAGCATCATTCAGCAGATCAGCACGGATGACGACCGAGATGCGGATCTCGGAAGTGCTGATCATCTCCATGTTGATGCCCGCGTTCTTGAGCGTGGTGAAGAGCTGGGCCGAGACGCCCGCGCTCGTGCGCATGCCGCCGCCGACCACCGAGAGCTTGCCGATCTGGTCGTCGTAGGCGAGCGCCTCGAACCCGAGGGTCGGCTGGGTCGCCTTCAGCGCGGTGAGCACCTTCTCGCCGTCGGCCTTCGGCAGGGTGAAGCTGATGTCGGTGCGGCTCGTCGCGGCGGTCGAGACGTTCTGCACGATCATGTCGATGTTGGCGCCGGTCTCGGCGACGATCGTGAAGATGTCGGCGGCCATGCCGGGCGTGTCGGGCACGCCGACCACGGTGATCTTCGCCTCGCTGAGATCGCCGGCGACCCCGGTGATGATCGGCTCTTCCATCGTCTCTCCCTCTGTACCGCTGACAACCCAGGTGCCCTCGTGGGGCGTGAACGACGACCGCACGTGCAGGGTGACCCCGTGGCGGCGGGCGAACTCGACGGCGCGGATGTGCAGCACCTTCGCACCGGCGGCCGCGAGCTCGAGCATCTCCTCCGCGGTGACGCGGTCGACCTTGCGGGCCTTCTTCACCACGCGCGGGTCGGCGGTGAAGACGCCGTCGACGTCGGTGTAGATCTCGCACACGTCGGCGCCGAGCGCCGCGGCCAGCGCGACCGCCGTGGTGTCGCTGCCGCCGCGGCCGAGCGTGGTGATGTCGCGGCTGTCGCGGTTGAAGCCCTGGAACCCGGCGACGATCGCGATCGCACCCTCGTCGAGCGCCTCCTGCACGCGCACCGGGGTGACGTCGACGATGCGGGCGGCGCCGTGGCGAGCATCCGTGATCATGCCCGCCTGGCTGCCCGTGAACGAGCGCGCGTCGTGACCCATGCTGCGGATCGCCATCGCCAGCAGCGCCATCGAGATGCGCTCGCCCGTCGTGAGCAGCATGTCCATCTCGCGCGGGTCGGGCAGCGGCGTCACCTGGTGGGCGAGGTCGATGAGCTCATCGGTGGTGTCGCCCATCGCGCTGACGGCGACGACCACCTGGTTGCCGGCCGTGCGCGTCGCCACGATGCGCTTCGCGACGCGCTTGATGCTCTCGGCATCGGCGACCGAGGAGCCGCCGAACTTCTGCACGATGAGACTCACGGCGGTTCTCCTGGTCGGGAAGGCGCAGCGGCGCGGGGCGGAAGGTGGCGGCGGTGCGACGCTCGAGAACGGGCGCACCGGGGGCGCGACGACGATGGCGAGCCGTGGAGGCCGATTCTACCGGTGCGCGATGCCCGCCGCGGCATGCGGTCGACGGCGACCCGCGACGCGACCGTCGGGGCGTGGTGCCGCCCGAACCGCTACAGCGTGCGGCGCCCCTCGAAGGCGCGGCCGAGGGTGACCTCGTCGGCGTACTCGAGGTCGCCGCCGACGGGCAGGCCGCTCGCGAGCCGCGAGACGGTGAGCCCGGGCTGCACGAGCAGGCGCGAGAGGTAGGTGGCCGTGGCCTCGCCCTCGAGGTTGGGGTCGGTGGCGATGATGACCTCGGTGACCGTGCCGTCGCGCAGGCGACCGAGCAGCTGGCTGATGCGCAGGTCGTCGGGTCCGATGCCGTCGATCGGGCTGATCGCGCCGCCGAGCACGTGGTACAGGCCGCGGAACTCGCGGGTGCGCTCGATCGCGACGACGTCTTTCGCCTCCTCCACCACGCAGATGCTGGTGGGGCTGCGGCGCGGGTCGCGGCAGATCGAGCACTGCGCCTCTTCCGCGACGTTGCCGCAGATCTCGCAGAAGCGCACCTTCTCGCGCACGTCGATGAGCAGCTGCGCCAGCCGCGTGACGTCGAACGACTCGGTCTGCAGTATGTGGAAGGCGATGCGCTGCGCCGACTTCGGGCCGATGCCGGGCAGGCGCCCGAACTCGTCGATGAGGTCTTGGATGATGCCGTCGTACATCAGTACTCGTCCCGGAACGGGTCGGGCGCGTCGGCGCTCGACGGCTGATCAGGGTCGCGCGGCGTCGCGTCGGGGTCAGCGGCCGGCCGCTCGAGCCCGCCCGCGGTGACGAGCGGCGCGATCGGCTCCTCGGCGAGGAAGGTCGCGCCGAGCACCTCGCGCACGACCGCCTCACCGTAGCGCTGGCGACCGTCGATCTCAGCGGGATGCGGAGTCGCGGCCGCGGCGGGCGCGGGCTCCGGCGCCGCGGGTGCCGGGCTGCTCGTTGGGGCGGGGCGGGCGGGCGTCGACTCCGTCGTGCTCGAGGGGATGGGCGCCACGACCCAGTCGGTCACGGGAGCGGCGGCGGACGAGGCGGCCGACGACGGGGCGGGCTTGGTGGCAGCCGGTGAGGGCTTCGTGGCAGCCGGTGCTGCGGCGGGTGCGGGTGCGGTGGCCGCGGGCTCGGGCGCCGCATCCGCCGCCGCATCGACGCGCACCATGAACTTGACGCGCACGCCGAGCACCTGCTGGATGGCTGCGCGCACGTGCTCGCTCACGCTGTCGGCGGGAGCCGTGCGCTGCTTGAACGCGGCGGCATCGGCCTCGTTCGGGAAGGCGATGGTGAGCACATCGCCGTCGAGGGCGGCCGGCGTCGTCGCGAAGACGATCGTCCACGAGCTGCGCTTGTGCTGCTGCACGGCGTCGAGCACCGCGGGCCACGCGGCGACGACGCGGTCGAGAGTGAGCGGCTCGGCCGGAGCGGCGGGTTCGGCCGGAGCCGCGGGTTCGGCCGACGCAGCGGGTTCGGCCGGCACAGCGGGTTCGGCCGGCACTGCCTCGGCGGCGGGCTCGGCTGCAACCGCCGGAGCGGGGGGCGCAGCCGTGGGGGCTGCGGCGGCAGCCGCGCCACCGCGGGCCGGCGCCGACGACCCCGCGCCGGCGTCGCCCCCCAGGGCGACGAGCACGCGGGCGGTCATGAGCTCGAGGTGCAGGCGCGGCGAGGTCGCCCCGGTCATCTCGGTGAGCGCCGTGTTGACGACGTCGGCGGCGCGCGACAGCTCGGACGGTGTGAAGCCCTGGGCCTGCTCGCGCATCGCCTGCAGGTCGGCGGCCGGAATGCCGTGCAGCACGTCGGCGGCGTTGTCGGCCGTCGCCTGCACGACGATGAGGTCGCGCAGCCGCTCGAGCAGGTCGTCGACGAACCGGCGCGGGTCTTGCCCGGTCTGGATGACCCGGTCGACCGCGTGGAAGGCGGCCGCCGCGTCGCGCGCGCCGATCGCCGTGACGACCTCGTCGAGCAGGGCGCCGTGCGTGTAGCCGAGCAGGGCGACGGCGCGCTCGTAGGTGACGGTCGCGTCATCCGAGCCCGCCATCAGTTGGTCGAGCAGCGAGAGCGTGTCGCGCACCGAGCCGCCGCCAGCCCGCACGACGAGCGGCAGTACGCCGGGCTCGATCGTGACCTTCTCGCTCTCGCAGAGCTGCTGCACGTACTCGAGCAGCTGCGCGGGCGGCACGAGCCGGAAGGGATAGTGGTGCGTGCGCGAGCGGATCGTGCCGATGACCTTCTCGGGCTCGGTCGTGGCGAAGATGAACTTCACGTGCTCCGGCGGCTCCTCCACGATCTTGAGCAGCGCGTTGAAGCCCTGCGGCGTCACCATGTGCGCCTCGTCGAGGATGAAGATCTTGTAGCGGTCGCGCGCGGGAGCGAACACCGCGCGCTCGCGGAGGTCGCGCGCGTCGTCGACGCCGTTGTGGCTCGCCGCGTCGATCTCGACGACGTCGAGCGAGCCGCCGCCGTCACGGCTGAGTTCGACGCAGCTCGGGCACACGCCGCACGGGGTGTCGGTGGGCCCTTCCGCGCAGTTCAGGCAGCGGGCCAGGATACGGGCCGACGTCGTCTTGCCGCACCCGCGCGGCCCGCTGAACAGATAGGCGTGATTCACCCGATCGCCACGGAGGGCGGCGCGCAGCGGATCGGTCACGTGACTCTGGCCGATGAGCTCGGCGAACGTCTCGGGCCGGTAGCGGCGGTAGAGGGCGGTGACCACGTGCCCAGCGTAGTCGCCACCTCGGATGCTCGAGCCGGGCATCCCGCACCGCAGCCCGGTGCTCGCGGCTCAGCCGACGAGGGCCGCGGCGGCCTGCGCGATCGCGAGCTCCTCGTTCGTCGGCACGACGAGCACGGCGACGCGCGAGCCCTCTGGCGAGATGATGCGAGCGTCGCGCGACGCAGCCGCGTTGCGCGCGGCGTCGAGCGCGAGGCCGAGGTGCTCGAGCCCGGCGAGCGCCCGCGCGCGGAGCGCGGGCGCGTTCTCTCCGACGCCGGCCGTGAAGACCACGGCGTCGAGGCCGCCCAGCTGGGCGAGGTACGCCCCGACGTAGTGCCGGATGCGGTGGGCCCACACGGCGAGCGCGCGCTCGGCATCCGCGTCGCCCGCCTCGGCGGCGGCCCGCACGTCGCGCATGTCCGACGATCCGGCGAGGCCGAGCAGCCCGCTGCGGCTGTTCAGCAGAGCATCGAGCTCGTCGACCGACAGCCCCGCCCGCAGCAGGTGCAGCAGCGCGCCCGGGTCGAGGTCGCCCGAGCGGGTGCCCATGACGAGACCGGCGAGCGGAGTGAGCCCCATCGAGGTGTCGATCGAGCGGCCGCCGTCGATCGCGGTCGCCGAGGCGCCGTTGCCGAGGTGCAGCACGATGAGCTTCAGCTCGTGCAGCGGGCGCCCGAGCAGCGCCGCGGCCCGCCCGGCCACGAACTGGTGACTCGTGCCGTGGAAGCCGTAGCGCCGCACCCCGTGCGCGGTCGCGACAGCGCGGTCGATCGCGTAGGTCGCCGCCGCCTCCGGCATCGTCTGGTGGAACGCCGTGTCGAACACGGCGACGTGCGGCACGCCGGGCAGGGCGGCACGCGCGGCCCGGATTCCCGCGAGGTTCGCCGGGTTGTGCAGCGGCGCGAGAGCGCTGACCGCCTGGATGCCCGCCTCCACCGCCTCGTCGATCACGACGGGTGCCGTGAACACGTCGCCGCCGTGCACGACGCGGTGCCCGACCGCGGAGATCGTGGCCGCCTCGGCGCCGAGGCGCTCGAGCACCAGCCGCATGCCCGTGTCGTGGTCAGCGGCGTCGCCGCCCTCCTGTCCGATGCGCTCGAGCAGCCCGGCCAGAACAACCTGCTCGGTCGCGACGTCGATGAGCTGGTACTTGATCGAGCTCGACCCCGAGTTGACGACGAAGACCCGCACTAGGCCACTCCCCCGATGGTGGAGATCGGCATGGTGGGGGGCGGGGGCGTGCGCTGCGCTTGGATCGCCGTGATCGCGACGGTGTTGACGATGTCGCTCACGAGAGCTCCGCGGCTGAGGTCATTGACGGGCTTGCGCAGGCCCTGCAGCACCGGCCCGACCGCGACGGCCCCGGCCGAACGCTGCACAGCCTTATAGGTGTTGTTGCCCGTGTTGAGGTCGGGGAAGACGAAGACCGTTGCCCTGCCCGCGACCGGCGAGCCGGGCATCTTCGACGCCGCGACGCTCGGCTCGGCCGCCGCGTCGTACTGCATGGGCCCGTCGACGAGCAGTTCGGGAGCCCGCTCGCGCACGAGCCGCGTCGCCTCGCGCACCTTCTCGACGTCGTCGCCCGCGCCCGAATCGCCGGTCGAGTACGACAGCATCGCGACGCGCGGCTCGATCGCGAACTGCGCCGCCGTCGCCGCCGACGAGATGGCGATGTCGGCCAGCTGCTCGGCGGTCGGGTCGGGAATCACCGCGCAGTCGCCGTAGACGAGCACGCGGTCGGCGAGGCACATGAAGAACACGCTCGACACCACCGAGACTCCCGGGTCGGTCTTGATGATCTCGAAGCTCGGCCGGATCGTGTGCGCCGTCGTGTGCGCCGCCCCCGATACCATGCCGTCGGCGAGCCCCAGGTGCACCATCATCGTGCCGAAGTAGCTGACGTCGGTGACGACATCGCGCGCGGTCTCGTAGGTGACGCCCTTGTGGGCGCGCAGCCGCGCGTACTCCTCCGCGAAGCGGTGCCGGTGCTGCTCATCGAGCGGCGACAGGATGCGCGCCCCCGACAGGTCGAGCCCCAGCTCGGCGGCGCGCGCCCGCACGGCCTGCTCGTCCCCGAGGATCGTCAGGTCGCAGACGCCGCGCTGCAGCAGCGTGCCGGCCGCGCGCAGCACCCGGTCGTCGTCACCTTCGGGCAGCACGATGTGCTTGCGATCGCCGCGCGCCCGCTCGAGCAGGTCGAACTCGAACATTAGGGGCGTCACGGCGCCGGCCCGCGTCACATCGAGACGGTTCATGAGCGCCTCGGCGTCGATGTGGCGCTCCCACAGCGCCAGTGCCGTGTCGTACTTGCGCTGGCTGTCAGCGGCCAGCCGACCCCGGGCGCTCATGATGGCGCGCACGGTGTCGTAGGTGCCCGACTCGGCCCGCACGATCGGCAGGCTCGGGTCGAGCCCGTCGACGAGGCTCTGCACCGCATCCGGGGTCTCGAACCCGCCGTAGAGGATGATCGCCGCCAGGCTCGGGAACGTCTCGCTGG